>Ga0209634_1001752_pt1 | contig 15677 bp, 14 predicted proteins | sample LinPmetageLP40_FD_184043 | JGI IMG/M metagenome (GOLD analysis project Ga0209634, IMG submission 184043) | Marine viral communities from the Pacific Ocean - LP-40 (SPAdes) (version 2) | ecosystem: Environmental > Aquatic > Marine > Oceanic | place: Pacific Ocean | collected 2010-08-26
CAGCGGCAGCACTTTCTGTGAGCTTCGCCTTTTCAGCATCATCCAACTCAATTTCTACGATTTGCTCGATACCGTTTCTGCCAATGATAGCAGGCACTCCGATACAGATGTCGTTCAACCCATATTCCCCTTCTAATAGGCATGAACTAGGAAACATTTTCTTCGTGTCACAAGCTATCGCTTGAACCATGGCTGATACTGCCGCACCTGGAGCATACCAAGCAGAAGTTCCTAGGAGTTTAGTCAATGTAGCTCCACCCACTTTTGTTTCTTCTAACACATAATCCAATTTCTCCTGTGAGAGAAAACTAGAAACAGGCACACTATTTCTTGTAGCAAGACGAGTCAAAGGAATCATTCCAGTATCACTATGACCACCGATTACCATTCCATCTACATCAGAAGCTGGACAATCTAAAGCTTCTGATAAGCGATATTTGAATCTTGCAGAATCTAAAGCACCACCCATACCGATGATTCTATGTTTAGGAAGACCAGTAGCTTTGTGTGCTAAATATGTCATGGTATCCATAGGGTTGGATACTACGATAATAATAACATTAGGAGAATGTTTGATCAAGTTCTCAGCAACGAATTTTACAATTCCAGCATTTGTGGAAATTAGCTCTTCTCTAGTCATACCAGGTTTGCGAGGGATGCCTGATGTGATTACGGCAACATCACTATTGGCTGTTTTGCTATAGTCGTTGGTAGTTCCGGTAATCTTTGTATCAAAACTGTTTAAAGAAGCTGTTTGCATCAAATCCATGGCCTTACCTTCGGCAAAGCCTTCTTTGATATCGATCAACACCACCTCAGAGGCGAAATCTTTGATTGCAATGTATTCTGCACAACTGGCACCTACTGCTCCGGCACCTACTACGGTTACTTTCATGATGTTATATTAATGTTATGTGAGTTAATTCTTGTCGCAAATCTAATGATTAGACATCATGATTGCCAATATTATTAGGATTCTTGCTGACAATCTAAGCACGAACTATTTGATCAAACGCATGCCGATCTTCAATACGTTGGCAGTATGTTGATCGATTTTGAATCTATTGTCAATTCTGTGACCTATTACCCATATTATTTGATCCTTGGATGTGATAACTTTTATATTGTCTTTAAAGTTTAGAGGAACTTTTGAGTCAATAAGGAAGTCACTTAATTTTTTTTGTTGAGTCATCCCAAGAGGGTAGAATTTATCTCCTTGTTGCCAAGTTCTTACTGTTAATGGAAATGATAGTTTAGTCAAGTCAAAAAGACCAATATCTTGATCATTGCCAATGCTTTCGGGAATTTCACATTCTTCAATGTCAAGGATGATATCATCTACTGATAAAGTTTTCACTCCTTCTACTATCAAAATCGGGGCACTATTGTTTTCATATTGCAATGGCGAAATGATTAACTGCTTGCGATCTATATTGGCTTGATGAGAACCTGAAAGGAATGTTTTTCCCGTTTCAGCAGAACGCTTGATAATATCTTGAGATTGGACATAATTAAATCCAAAAGGTTTGGTTAGCTGATGCAAAATAGTTGTGCATCCACCTAGTTGATTGATCTTATCCAGTTCAAAATAATGATTGACACCCTGCAAACGATAGTATAATCGCTTTGCGGAATCAACAGCACTTAACACGATATCCTCAGCATCCTTCAGTCGATCCAAAGTTGTTTTGGTCGTCTTTTCGAAAGAGGGATTGATGTGTTCGAAATTAGGGAGTACGTGGTGTCTAATATAATTGCGGTGATATTTATCCGAAGCATTACTGGTATCTTCTCTCCATTCTATGTGATTTTCTTTCGCGTATTTCTCTATCTCATTTTTTGTTGCAAAGAGAAGCGGACGGATAATATTGCCGTTTTTGGATTGAATGCCACGGATTCCGGAGACACCTGTTCCTTTGCTAATATTGAACAATACAGTCTCGATACTATCTGAATGATGATGAGCCGTGCAAATGTATTTGTATGAATGCTCTTCTATTAGGCTTGCAAACCATTCATATCGCAATTCTCTAGCGGCCATTTGGATGGAGACCTTTTTTTCAGAAGCGTATTGATTGGTGTCGAAGTTTATCGTGCGAAAGGAAGCACCATATTCAGATGCCATATCTTTTACGAAAGTTTGATCATGACCTGCCTCTTCTCTCAATGAAAAATTGCAATGTGCAATGTCAAATTGATACTTAGCTTTATGAAATAAATGAGTAAGCACAACAGAATCTATCCCACCACTTACTGCGAGTAATATTCGCTCATCTTTTTGGAATAGAGATTGCTCTCGGATATATGTCAAAAAATCATCAAGCATCAGTTAAAGATATCTTTTTATAATTAATTTCGCAGTTCTATTTAGTACAACAATGAGCACAAAACTACAATTATTCCTTGTCATAAGCCTGTGTATGTCTGGCACTTATTCTGCCATGGCGCAGAAAAAGGTCAAGCTAGAACGAGCTGATAAACAATCGGGAGGTAGATTTGCCGATGGACAACGATACGATAGTTGGATAGGCGATGTCGTGTTTTCTCATCAAAAAACCAGGATAAAATGTGATAGTGCGATTCGTATGAACAAAACTAATATCATTGAAGCATTCGGGCATGTGCATATCAAGGATGGCGATTCTGTGACGGTCACTTCCCGAAAGCTAATTTATGACGGAAATACCCAAAAGGCAAAGCTGCGAGAAGATGTAGAGTTTTCAAAGCTCAATCAAGTTACGCTTTACACTGATTTTCTAGATTACGACAGGGTCAAACAACAGGCTTACTATTATAACAACGGTAAACTGGTCGATAGCACAAATACTTTATCTAGTGAGAAGGGTTACTATCAGGTCAATACGAATATGGCTTCTTTTAAAAAGGATGTGGTGGTAGTTAATCCAGATTATATTCTCAAATCAGACACCTTACAATACAACACGTCATCCAACATTATATTTTTTAGAGCACCAACTGTACTTACTGATGTAGACGGTAATATTTTCAATTACTCAGAGGGACAATACGATACCAACAAGAAAAAATCGGCACTAAACAAAGGTGTGTTAGAAACAGAATCACATAACCTTGTAGGGGATAAACTATTTCTAGACGATATCAAACACTATTATAAGGCAACTAGTAATGTAGTAATGACAGCTAAAGAACAGGATATAATCATTTCTGGAGATATAGGAGAATACTGGCGAGATCAAAAAATAACAAAAGTTTATGGCAATGCACTGATGAAGCAAATCACTGATGGCGACACACTATACTTGTCTGCAGATACATTGGTGTCAGTCGATAGTGAAGTGGATGCTGAAAAGCGCCTCTTGGCTTACCACAATGTAAAAATATTCAAATCAGATCTTCAAGGTAAGTCTGATTCTCTGGCTTATTTCCTGGCTGATTCTACCATTTATTTTTATAACAATCCGGTATTGTGGAACGATGGAAACCAAATGACCGCAGATTCTATCAATTTGAAAATTGCAGAAAAGAAAATAAAGCAGCTCAATATGAATGTTAATTCATTCGTGATCTCGCAGGACACCGTTCTTAACTTCAATCAAATAAAAGGAAGGGCAATGACTGCCTTTTTTGGAGAGAATGCAATTGATCATATTCTCGTAAATGGAAATGGAGAGACAATTTATTTCGCATTAGAAGAGGAGGACAATAGCATGATTGGAATGAATAAAATCATTTGCAGCGACATGAAAATCATCTTTGGTGCCAATAAATTGGAGAACATTATGTTCTATGTCAAGCCTGAGGGTAAGTTGATCCCACCGCAAGAACTCGAGGACGGAGAAAGACAACTGAAAGGCTTTGTCTGGAGAGAAGAGGAAAGACCATTTTTAGAAGAAATGCTGGCAAGAAATGTCAAAATAACTACCAACAATAAAAAGCTGTTGTTGGAAGATGTTGAGACCCCATCTCTCACTGAAGATAATCCTAAAGTGGTAAAGCCCTCCAAACAGCTTATAAAAAAACCACAGCTCAAAAAACCAATCAAACAGAAGAATAACTCACTAAAAAATTAGTTTAGCACGAATTTTATTGTGCTTAATAGTGACCGTCTTATACAATTCGTAGTCTTGTCTTACTTTGAGTAGCAATAATTAGTAATTAACGGTTTACGTTAGTATATTATTGCTATCTCTGTGAAAAAGATTCTGACCATACTGTCAATACTGTGTTTTGCACTTCCAATATTGGGGCAAGACTTTGAAATCATTACTGATCAGGAGACAATTGTGACCTCTGAAATTGGTGCAGTATCCAGTGCTCCTATCAAAATCAAAAACATTTCTGAGAAGCCAATATATATTTTCGTAGATCGTATTGAGAAGGTAGTTGGTACCAGCCAAACTACAAATTTTTGTTGGGGAGAGGAGTGCTTCGATGCAGCCATAGAACGACTACCATTGTCAAAACGAATCGAACCTGGCGAAACCTCGGAGGCCTTTGTAAGTGTCCTCCATGCGGGACTAGTGCAGGGGTATAGCACTGTGAAATATAGTATTTACACGAGATCAAAGAGGGATGAAGTTATCGAACACGAAGTCACTTACTCTGTAGAAGGAGATAAAGACTCAAGAACATTGTATTCTTCTAATTCATTAATTTTCAATGAAATATACCCCAACCCAGTTAGAGAGTTTGCTATTATCAACTATAAGATAATTGAGCCAGAAACTCAGGCAAAGATAATGTTGCACAATGTTTTAGGAAGTGTAGTTGGCACATACGAATTACCTGTTTTGGAACAAATGTTGAAAATAGAGACAAAAAAATTCAATCCTGGAGTGTACTTTTATACACTATTTATTGATGGGGACGGAATTCTCACCAAGAAGTTGATTATTCGCGAATAATCTTTAACCTCAGTAATAAAATCTCGTTATATCTGTTTATTATTTGAACGAAAAGGTAGGCTTATTGCTTATTAATATTAAGCATCCTATATTTGCAGGCTTATGCACAAAAAGGTATATATGAGGCATTTTTTGATTGTGGTTATGGCCATAATTTTCTCGTCTTGCGCAAGCAAGTTTAGGAAGGTTGAAAAGAGTGAAGACTGGAAAGTGAAGTTCGATGCAGCTTTGGAATACTACGAAGAACAAGATTATTTCCGAGCTGGAGCACTGTTTAATCAAATAGAGGCTATAGTAAGGGGACTACCTGAAGGAGAGCAAGTTCAATTTAAGCTTGCCTATTGCAATTTTTATGATCGATCTTACTTGTTAAGTTCTCATTATTTCAAGACTTTTTTCGAGACTTATGCGCGTAGCGAAATGGCCGAGGAGGCAGAATATATGTATGCATATTCATTGTACGCCAACTCTCCAATCTATAACCTTGAGCAATCAAGTAGCTATGAGGCGATTGATGCTATGCAGAATTTCCTCAACAAGTACACTGAAACAGCATTTAGTGAGCAGGCATCGGAAGTAATAAATGAGATGCAGCGAAAGCTGGAGAAGAAGGCTTATGAAAATGCGAAACAATATCATAAACTAAGAATTTATAGATCAGCACTGATGGCTTTTGAGAATTTTAGAAAGGATTTTCCTGATTCTAAATTCAATGAAGAAATAGCCTTTTTGAAGATAGAGACTCAGTTCGATTTTGCAGAGAAAAGTTTATATAAAAAGCAAAAGGCAAGGTATACAGAAGTGAAATCTTTTTATGAAACTTTCATCGATACATATCCCAACAGCGAATATTTGAAAACCGCTGAAAGATATTACACGACAAGTATCGAAAATTTGAGTAAATTTGCATCTCCAAGTATCTTAGATAACAAAGGACGCAAATCAGCAAGTAATAAATAAATTGAATATCAAATTGATATTCATCGGATAGAAGTAAGAGGTTAACAAAGAATAAAAGAAAAGAAAATGTCAGGAAGAGCATCTATTGTTACTAGAAATATTGATCAGTTGGCAGAGCCTACAGGTAACATCTATGAGTCTATTGCAGTGATTGGAAAGCGTGCGAGGCAAATATCTACTACGATGAAGGAAGAGTTGAACAGCAAACTTGCTGAATTCGCTTCTACAGTAGATAATTTAGAGGAAATATTTGAAAATAGAGAGCAAATAGAAATCTCTAGATTTTATGAGCGCATGCCGAAGTCAACTATTGTGGCTACAGAAGAGTTTATGGAAGACAAAGTGATGTTTAGAATAGCTGAACCAGAAGTAGAAAGCGACAATCTATAATCACTCTGACATGCTCCAAGGTAAAAAGATCATCGTAGGAGTGTGTGGAAGCATTGCAGCATATAAAGCTGCTTTATTCATAAGATTATTAAAGAAACAAGGAGCAGAGGTACGTGTCTTAATGAGTCCCTCTGCTTCTGATTTTATTACCCCTCTTACTTTAGCTACAGTAGCTAAAAATCCTGCCCTTTCAACATTCGAGAAGAATGAATCTGGAGAATGGAACAATCATGTTGAGCTCGGTCTTTGGGCTGATATATTCGTAATAGCACCAGCCACCGCCAATACCATAGGGAAAATGGCTAACGGTCTATGCGACAACTTACTATTGGCAACCTATCTTTCAGCGAGATGCCCGGTTTTGGTAGCACCAGCGATGGATTTGGATATGTACCAACATCCATCAGTTGTTAAGAATATCAAGACGATTATTTCCAATGGAAACTTAATAATCGATGCAGAACATGGCGAACTGGCAAGCGGATTGGTTGGGACTGGTCGTATGGCAGAACCTGAGCATATAGTTGCTTACTTGGAGAGTTATTTTGCAAAAAAAAAAGATCTTCTAGGTAAGAAGGTGTTGATCACTGCTGGACCTACTCATGAAGCGATTGATCCCGTGAGATTTATTGGCAACCATTCTACTGGAAAAATGGGATACGCCTTAGCTGAAGAGATGGCAGATAGGGGAGCCGAGGTGTATCTAATCAGTGGACCAAGTGCCAAGAAAACATTACATAAAAATATTCTCAATGTAGCCGTCAAGTCTTCAGACGAAATGTATCAGGCGTGCCAAGAGAGATTTGATACATGTGATGTGGCAGTATTGGCTGCGGCAGTGGCGGATTACAAACCATCATCTTATTCTGATAAAAAAGTAAAGAAGAAGAATGAAGAGATGCAAATTGACTTGGTGAAGACCATAGATATTGCAGCTTCATTAGGAAAAGAAAAGAAAGATGGGCAAATTATCGTAGGTTTTGCATTGGAGACTGACAATGAAGTTGAGAATGCTGAAACCAAACTTGTTAAGAAGAATTTTGACTTTATCGTTCTAAATTCTCTTAATGACAAAGGAGCAGGATTTGGTCACGATACTAATAAAATTACTATCATTGATCGAAACAATAATACCCATAGATTTGAGTTAAAATCTAAAAGAGAAGTTGCTATAGATATAGTGAATGAAGTCATTACGCACCTTAACCGTTAGTATAATACTATTTGTTACTTGCCATTATCAAGCAAGTGGGCAAGAGCTCAACTGTAATGTTGTGGTCAATGCTGACCAAATACAAACCACTGAACGCGGAGTTTTCAAGGACATGGAAACAGCTTTTTCACAGTTCATGAGTACTAGAAAATGGACAAGCGATATTTTTGCTGCAGAAGAGCGGATTAATTGTAACATGATTATTACAATTGATAAGATGCCTTCGATTGGAACATTTTCAGCAACTGTCCAGATACAAGCTGCCCGTCCTATTTACAATACAAATTATGAATCTATCATATTCAATTTTGCAGATAGAGATTGGCAATTTGAATATGTTGAATCTCAACCTCTCGAATTCAATGAGAATGTTTTCCAAAACAATTTGGTATCTATGATGGCATATTACGCTTATGTGATCATAGGGATGGATTATGATAGTTTTGGAGAATCTGATGGGAGCCCATATTTCCAAAAAGCCCAAGATATAGTCAATAATGCACAACAATCAAACAGAGCTGGATGGGACTCTTTTGGAAGTACACGAAATAGGTATTGGTTGGTCGAAAATCTTAATAACCAACAGATGATCGCTTTAAGAAAGGGGATGTATCAATACCATAGACTTGGTTTGGATACATACGATAGTGATAAAGAGAAGAGTCGTGCGATGATTTTAGAAACCCTTAAGGAAATGAATAAAACAAAGTCTCGTTATCCAAATTCGATTTTGATTATTTCCTTCATGGATGCAAAGACTGACGAATTGATCAATATATTTTCTGAGGGCAATCTCCAAGTTAGAAGAGAAGCTTTTGATGTCCTCACAAAACTGGATCCAACACAAACAGATAAACTGAAGGTAATAGTTAATTGACTGTCTCTCCCATCTTTTATATTTCTTATATTAAGAGGTCTTTGTATTTTTACTCCACAGATAGTTTAAATACTTTCCCAATATCATCGAAATGACTAAGCGGCTGATTCGTTATTCAAATATTCAAAAAGCAATGGAACAAGAAAGTGTTGTCAAACAAGCTTCCAACAGTTCAATTGTCTTGAAAGATGGGAAAGTCTATACTGGAAAAATATTGAAGATGACTACTGAACAAGTTGTCTTTGAAAATATGCGATTGAAAGAATGTGCAGTGTCAACCAAAGAACTGAGTGAACTGATCATTGACGTCAGATCAGAATAAATATGCTGATTCAACTCAAAATAGAAAATTACGCACTTATCAAGTTCCTTGATATTTCTCCATGCTCCACACTTAATATGATTACTGGAGAAACCGGAGCAGGCAAGTCTATAATGCTAGGTGCTGTTGGACTTTTACTCGGTAAGAGAGCTGACACCAAGGTGCTTTCTGACAATGAGAAGAAGTGTATCATCGAGGGCATATTTGATGTTGCCTCCTACAAATTGATTCCTTTTTTCGAGGAAGAAGATCTGGACTATGCCGAGAATACTATAATAAGAAGGGAGATAACTCCCGCAGGTAAGTCACGTGCTTTTATCAATGATACCCCCGTAACCTTAGAGGTAATGAAGCGATTGGGTGTTCACCTCATGGATGTTCATTCGCAGCACGATACGCTTTCGATAAGAGACAACTCATTTCAGCTTTCACTAATTGATCATTATGCTGGAAATGAGGAGCTTCTGACGAAATACCAGCACAAATATAAAAAATACAAGGCAGGAAAATCACACATTCAGAATCTGGAACAGGACATTTTGGCCCTCCAAAATGAACATGATTATCATCAGTTCTTACTAAATGAGCTTGCCACAGCTCAGCTACAAGAAGATGAACAATTGACATTAGAACAAGAGTTATCATTATTGGATAATTCAGAGGAAATCAAAGGAGGTCTTTATCTAATAACGACTTTGCTATCAAATGGAGAACAGACCGTAGAAAGCTCTCTTCAAGAAGTGAAAAGTGCGTTGCAAAAGCTGAGTAGTCTCTCGCCTCAATATCGGGAGTTATACCTGCGTATTGAGAGTACATATATTGAGCTAAAGGACATTTCAACAGAAATAGAAGTAGCTGCAGATGAAGTGATATTTGACCCAGATAGGATTTATTTTGTCAAAGAACGACTTGGATTAATTTATCAACTGCAACAAAAGCATAAAGTCAATTCCATTACGCAATTGTTAGAAATTGAAAACGATTTGGCAGATACAGTTGTGAAATCATCTGAGTTTGAAGAAGAATTGACTGAATTACGAGCAGTAGTGGATCAGCTTGATGTTGAGGTGAAGAGTTTGGGTGAAAAACTTAGTCAAGAAAGGCAAAAGGCGTTTGAGCCATTGAAAGGGGAGTTGGAGACGTTGCTCCATGATGTGGGAATGCCTGATGCACTAGTATATATTCAAAAAGAAAATACTGCGCCTAGTACGGCTGGAACAGATAAACTCACTTTGCTATTTAGTGCCAATAAAGGTGTGTCGCCTGCAGCTATAAGTGAAGTTGCCTCAGGAGGTGAACTATCCAGGCTGATGTTTTGTGTGAAATATATATTGGCTGACAAGACAGCATTGCCGACTATTATTTTTGATGAGATAGATACTGGAGTTTCTGGAGAAGTGGCTATCAAAATGGGACGTATGATGTCTTCCATGGCAGCCAATCATCAAGTACTAACAATTACACATTTGCCTCAGATAGCTGCAATGGCAGAATTTCATTATTTTGTGTATAAAGATGAAGAGAAAGGGAGGGCGGTCAGCAAGGTTCGGCTGCTCAACGAAAAGGAACGAGTTGATGAGATCGCAACAATGATCGGAGGAGACAAGCCTTCTGATGCCGCCTACGATAATGCTAAAGAATTGATTCAAACTTAAGTTAACCAAAATAAAATATCATGAGAAAACTACTTATCCTCAGCATTGTATTATTATCAATAAATGACCAGTTGTTGGCACAATGCAACCCATACTTTCTTTTAAAACAAGGAGCGTCATGGGAAATGACTTCTTACAATGCCAAAGACAAAGTACGAGGCAAATCAAGACATGAAGTTGTTGCATTCAGTGAAACATCCAGTGGGTTTGAATCCACAGTAAAAATGACCACATTTGATAAAAACGATAAAGAATCATTTACATCGGAGTTGGACATTTCTTGTACTGATCAAGTAATGGAATTTGACATGAGACAATTCATGGCTTCAGAATCAATGAAGTCTTTTGAGTCTATGAAGATGGATATAACAGGCGACAATTTGGAATACCCATCGTCTTTGTCAGTGGGTGATGAACTAAAGCCTGGAAAGTTGAACATGCAAATATCAGGAGCGAGCTCGATGCCTATGGCAATGAACTTTACTATAGAGATTGTAGATAGAAAGGTAGAGGCACGCGAGAATATAACAACTCCAGCAGGGACGTTTGACTGTTATAAGATATCTTCAACCGTCAAAACTAAGACAGTCATGAAAGTAGAAGCAAAATCTGTAGAATGGGTATCAGAGGGCAGAGGGGTTGTAAAAACTATGTCCTATAACAAGAATGGCAAGATGATGGGGTATTCACTACTCACAAAGCTTGACTAGCTGATGTAAGTTTTTATCAAACAAATGATTTGCTTTGATCTAAATAATATCTACCTTGTAAGCGTTGTTATAGTAGGATGAATAATCCTATTTATTTTGAGTTTTTGACCTTGAAGCACTTCTGGAGAGGAGTGCTTCTTTTTTGTGCCATACTTTTCTAAAGTATTAGGCACAAAAAAATCCCTTCAACTTTTAGCTTGGCTATCGGTCAAAGAGATTTTTGAATCAATCAGAACTTGTATAAAGGTAGATTATTGGTGCTAGACGCACAATCCCCCAAATTGGTGGATTTTGTGGTTAATTTGTAATTAGTTGCCTTTAATTACCTTTCAAAGGTATGAATCTCCATTTTTACTCCATCAAACTCCCCATAAGTATAATAATTGACCCATTCGCCCAAGTTAATATAGGTGCTTTGGTCGTTCACCGATAACTCTAGTGGAAGATGTCTGTGTCCGAAGATATAGTAATCATGATGATTCGTCTGCTCCACGTCTTTGCAATATGTTAGCAGCCATTCTTCTTCATTTTTCAGTTTCTTTTCTTTTACCGAACCGGCAATCCGACTTTTTTTAGAAGATTTATTAGCTATCCATATACCAGTATTGGGATGAATTCTGGCAAAAAGCCATTGACAGACTTTACTAGTGAATATCTTTTTAAGTAGCTTATAAAATCTGTCGCCAGGCCCTAGACCATCACCATGGCCTACCAACAGTTTCTTTCCATTAAAGGTGAAAAGTTCTGGATCACGATGAATTGAAATGTTGAGTTCTTTGGTGAAATAATCAAACATCCATAAATCATGATTCCCTGTGAAAAACAAAATAGGAATGCCTTGATCTGTCAGTTCTGCTATCTTGCCTTGAAACCTAACAAAGCCCTTAGGAATACTTCTTTTGTATTCAAACCAAAAATCAAATAGATCACCAACCAGGAATATAGCATGAGCCTCATCTTTGATTTGATCCAGCCACCTCACAATTTTTTTCTCTCGCTCCAAAGATGCCACCTCATTGGGAGCCCCTAAGTGAAAGTCGGAAGCAAAAAATACTTTCTTACCAGCTGGAATGGTTTGTTCTAAATGAGACATCATTTGTAAAAATAGATGGTTTATAGATATAAAAAAATCAGGCACTCATTGAGTGCCTGATTTTGGTGCTAAGCCATTTAACTTTTAGTTTTTTTCATCTGTCTTTGTTGGAGTTGTGGTTTCCTCAGCTATAGGAGATACTTCAGTTTCATTCTCGGCTACAGCATCTACTTTCGCTTCTTCTGTTTCTACAACCATCCCTGGAATTATCTCATCGCCTAATCCATTACTCGTAAAGGCTTCATAGTTTGTTTGATGTTTGAATGGACGCTTTCCAATTAATGTCTCTAAATCGGATTGGAATAGCACTTCTTTTTCTAACAATTCTTTAGCGATAACTTCCAATTCTTGTTGTCTTTCAGAAAGCAATGCAATTGTTTGTTTATAAGCATCATCAATTATCTTCTTGGCTTCTCGGTCGATTTTTTCTGCAGTAGCTTCTGAATATGGTTTGTTGAAATTATACTCAGACTGTTTAGAGTCGTGGAATGACAGGTGACCAATTTCAGCGTTCATACCGTAAATAGTCACAATACTATAAGCCATTTTAGTTACTCTTTCGAGATCACTCAGTGCACCGGTAGATATTTTTCCGAAAATCAATTCTTCTGCTGCTCTTCCACCAAGAGCCATACACATTTCATCGGTAAGCTGTTCAGTTTGATATAAAAATTGTTCTTTTGGCAAATACTGTGCATATCCCAGAGCTGCTGTGCCACGAGGCACAATACTTACTTTTACCAATGGATCAGCATGTTCTAAAAACCAACCTGCTACTGCATGACCAGCCTCATGGTAGGCTACTATCTTCTTTTCCTCAGGAGAAATAATTTTGTTTTTCTTCTCTAACCCTCCGATCACTCTGTCAATGGCATCTTGAAAATCAAGCATTCCTACTGCCTTTCTGTCTTTTCGTGCTGCGATAAGTGCGGCTTCATTACAAACATTGGCGATCTCAGCTCCTGCGAATCCTGGGGTTTGTGCTGCCAATTTCTTTGCATCCACACTTTTATCCATTTTAAGTGGCTTCAAATGTTCTTTGAAAATAGCCTCTCTACCAACTATGTCTGGTTTGTCAATGCTGATTTGTCTATCAAATCTACCAGGCCTTAAGAGGGCTTGATCTAATACATCTGGCCTGTTAGTTGCGGCAAGGATGATTACACCAGAGTCGGTAGAGAATCCATCCATTTCTACCAATAGTGAGTTCAATGTGTTTTCTCGCTCGTCATTGGATCCTGGCATCTGCCCTTTACCTCTAGAACGACCAATGGCATCAATTTCATCTATAAATACAATACAAGGTGCTTTCTCCTTCGCCTGCTTAAACAAATCTCTAACTCTTGCAGCACCAACTCCGACAAACATTTCCACAAAATCAGAACCTGATAATGTGAAAAATGGAACAGCTGCTTCTCCCGCCACTGCTTTGGCAAGTAAAGTTTTACCAGTTCCGGGAGGCCCTACTAATAATGCTCCTTTTGGTATTTTACCACCTAGTTTGGTAAACTTGCCCGGTGTTTTTAAAAAGTCTACAATCTCTTTAACCTCCTCTTTGGCTTCTTCTAGTCCAGCTACATTGTCAAAAGTAATTTTTACTTTGTTCTCAGCATCGAAAAGTGCCGCTTTAGACTTTCCAATATTGAAAATTTGTCCACCAGGTCCGCCCTGTCCTGTCATCCTTCTCATCAAGAACCAGAACCCAAATAAAATTGCTACAAAAAAGCCCCATTGGACTATCCATTGCATAGTATCGGCTTTTTCACCATACTCTAGGTCCATTTTAGTATCACTAGAGGCACTACTATTGAGTTCAGTGAAGTATCTTTCAAAGCTCTCGATTGAGCCAATTTTAAGTGTGTAATGAGCTCCTGAAGACAGTCCAAAAGAACTTTTACCCTCTAACTCCGATTTGTATTTAGCATTTTCCAATGCTTCACTTTTTAAAGTGAGTTCTACCAAGTTTTGATTGCGTATTACTTCTATTTTACGCAAGTCATTACTTTTATACATTCGTTCAAATCGGCTTTTAGTGATGACCACACCGGCTGAGTCACTCGTAAACAGACTAATACCCAATACTGCTCCTACCAATATGACAATAATCCATATTTGGTATCCTGGTTTCTGAGGCCCTTGAGGAAGGATGTTCTTTTTCTTATCTGACATTATTTTGTTAATTCTACGTTCGGAATCTTTACGTTATTAGTCGTGTAAAGTTGATTATTATTGTAAATCTTCAATGTTAGTGATTTGAGCGTCTCCCCATAGTGTCTCAAGCGAGAAGAATGTCCTTTTTTCTTTTTGGAATATATGAGCTACTACGTTGATATAGTCGAGTAAGATCCATTCTTTGTTTTCACGCCCTTCAGAGTGCCATGGTGATTCTTTAAACACCTTGTATACTTCCTCATCAACAGACTCATAAATTGAGTCCAGCTGTGTGTCAGAATTCCCAGTACAGATTACAAAGTAATCGGCCACTGAATTTTTGACATTTCTAAGATCCATTACAGTGATATCAGACGCTTTCTTCTCCTGCATCCCCTTCACCACCACCTGACTTAATTTTTCAGAGAGGGCCAAATCATTTTTTGAAGCCATTAACTAACTTTGGTTGAATATTATTGAAGATAGAAATTATGTGCTTTATTTGTTTTTCTATCTTACACTCAAAACTACGTAAAATCATTGTATAAAATCCTTGCCAAACCTTTTTTTATGGGCAAAAGGGTGGTTTATATGCCATCTTGTCATTCAACTAATGAAGTAGCTTCTGATCTTTTGAAGAAAGGCAGAATTGAAGAAGGTACAATTGTCATTACTGACAATCAAACTAAAGGGCGAGGGCAACAAGGAAATCATTGGGAAGCTGAGGAAGGCAAGAACATTACTTGTTCGCTCATCTTAAGACCGAAAGCACTGCCGACAATAGATCAATTTGTATTGAATATTATAGCATCACTTGGGGTTGCAGATATAGTGAGAGAGGTTTTATCCATTGATACAGAAGTGAAGTGGCCAAATGATGTTTATTGTGACGGTCAAAAAATCAGTGGAATTTTGATTAATAATTTCATAAAGAGAAGCTCAATAGAATCTGCAGTGATTGGAATCGGTCTCAATGTAAATCAAAATAGTTTTGAATATGAAAAGGCTACGTCATTGTCCTTACTGTCTGGAAATAATACTTACGATTTACCTCAAATTCTTGAGTCCCTGATCCTGTCAATTGAGAAGCGGTATTTTCAATGGAAAAATCACCGAGAAACATTATGGAACGATTATTTGGATAGAATGTATTGGTATGGGGAAGTGAGGACCTACAAAGCTAATAATCGGTTCTTTACCGGGATTATCAGGGGGGTTACAAAAGCCGGAAGACTAATTCTTGAGGGGGAAGAGAAAACCAGCGAATATGATTTCAAAGCGATTGAATTTGTTGAATAGTGTCTCTAAGAAAACACCTCAAAATCAAAAATGTTGCTTTTCGCGATCTTTCAATTTATTTCTAATCGATTGATGCTCAGGCATCAACTCATAGAAAGAAAATTGAAACCTCATCGAAAAT
>Ga0209634_1001753_pt1 | contig 15672 bp, 14 predicted proteins | sample LinPmetageLP40_FD_184043 | JGI IMG/M metagenome (GOLD analysis project Ga0209634, IMG submission 184043) | Marine viral communities from the Pacific Ocean - LP-40 (SPAdes) (version 2) | ecosystem: Environmental > Aquatic > Marine > Oceanic | place: Pacific Ocean | collected 2010-08-26
GATTTGACAGATACTTCCAGATAGTGAAGTGTTTCCGTGATGAAGACCTTCGCGCTGATAGACAACCAGAATTTACACAGATAGACTGTGAAATGTCATTTGTGGATGCAGAAGACATCTACAATACTTTTGAAGGACTAACCAAACATCTTTTCAAAACCATCAGAGGAGTTGAATTGACAGAAGTACCTCGCATGACTTACGCTGATGCCATGAAGTATTATGGTTCTGACAAGCCAGATACACGCTTTGAAATGAAGTTCGTAGAACTCAATGAAGTAGCTCAAAACAAAGGTTTCAATGTTTTTGATAGTGCCGAACTTGTTATCGGAATTTGTGCCAAAGGCTGTGGTGAATATACACGTAAACAACTGGATGCCTTGACTGACTGGGTAAGAAGACCACAAGTTGGCGCCAAAGGGTTGGTTTATGTCAAGTGTAATGCTGATGGAACATACAAGTCATCAGTGGATAAATTCTACGGACAAGAAGATCTCAAAGCATGGGCCGAAAAATGTGACGCAGAAGCGGGCGATTTGATGCTTGTCATGTCTGGAGATACTGCCCATACACAAAATGCCATGTCCGAGCTTCGCCTCCATATGGGAAGTGAACTTGGGCTTAGAGACAAAAATACGTTCAGCCCATTGTGGGTAATAGATTTCCCCTTATTAGAATGGGATGAAGATTCTCAACGCTTCCACGCGATGCACCATCCATTTACGTCTCCTAAAGCGGAGGATATTGATAAATTGGATACCGCTCCTGAGGAAGTTCGTGCCAATGCGTATGACTTGGTCATCAATGGTGTCGAAATAGGTGGTGGATCAATTCGTATCCATGACAAAACTACACAAGCTTTGATGTTCAAACATCTAGGATTTACAAAAGATGAAGCACAGAAACAATTTGGCTTCTTGATGGAAGCCTTCGAATATGGTGCGCCTCCACATGGTGGAATTGCTTTTGGATTTGACAGATTGTGCTCATTGTTTGGAGGTAGTGACTCGATCCGGGATTACATTGCCTTTCCAAAAAATAATTCAGGAAGAGATGTGATGATTGATTCTCCAGCAACGGTGAGTGAAGAGCAGTTGAAGGAGTTAAGTCTTAATGTAAATATTAAGTAACCTTTATCAGAGACCGTCATTCCGGTTTTGAGGCACGAGAATACCGGAATCTCTTGATTAAGACTAGAAAAACAAGATTCCTGAATTCCGCTGCGCTTCATCAGGAATGACGTAAGTATATTTCACTGCTTAATAAATCGCTCGGAGCGGTTCTGAATATTCAGAAAGTAAAGCCCTCGCTTGAGGTCTTGCACCATGATCACTTTGCCATTTCCTTCTTTGACCTTGTTACCATTCATATCAGTGATGCTATAGGGGATTGCTCTGGAAAGTTTGATCTTATTGGAGACTTTGGTTTTAGGTGAGTATTGCACGGGGTCATAGGTATAGGTGAATACTAACTTCACAGAAGAATATTGTTCACCATCTACACCTGTGTATTTGACTCTGTATTGGTTCTCTCCTTCAAAATGTGGTGGCGCGATGCTGTACTGATTACTTTCGCTTGCTCCCTTTCCAGGAATTTCTTTAATAGTATTCCATTGTGTTTTAACTGAATCCTTCTGCTCAACAATGAACATTCCATCAGGTATTTCCCCTTTTGTGTTCCAAGAAATACTGTTATTGTCAACTTGCTCAAGCATGAATTCAAAACCAGTTTCATGAGTTAAGACTTGTGGATTCACCACCTTAGGCTTGCAATCATCACTGTGTTCGATACGAAGCACTACCAAATCTCCCATAGCCAAGTGTGACAAGTCAATGGTATAAGCTGAGGCCTCTGGATAGTCTTGTACTTTACGATCGTTTACAAATACCGCACTCGTACAATAAGTCTGTTTATCCACATCATACGGATTCTGTACATAGACATCTTTCCCTTTGTACTTTCCTACCAATATGATCTCTCCAGCCCAAGCGGAGGATATTATGACCAAGCTAACAATTAGTAATAGTCCTTTTTTCACTGCACTAATTTTTGATTAAACCCCTAACTATCACAAAGATATGATTATTCAGATAAATATTGTACTGTTTATGGAAACTAGTATATTGAAAAAATTAATGTAGCATTCATCAATCAGAAAAATGTCATGAAAAGATTAATCTTAACACTATTTATAGCTCTTACTTCCATAGGTCAGTCGGCATTTTCTCAAAACGCTGAAGCTTATGCAAGTGTAGAAAATCTTGTGGGTCAATCAGTAACAAATTTTACTGGGAAGACCTTAAGAAATGTAGATTTCGAATTATCGGACTATAAAGGAAAGAGTATTATGCTGCTATTTTGGAGCAGACATTGTGGCGGCTGTAACAAAGAATTACCCGACCTTAACAAAATTGTTCAGCATTCGAAAGACTCCTCTTTTATTCTACTTTCTGTAATTGACGAATCCGAAGAACAACTTCGAGACTCAACTAGTCGGCTTTCCATCTTAGATCAGGAAAATCAGTATTACAAATATAAGGAGCTCATTTTCTTTAATGATAAAATAGATTTTGAAATAGTAGTTGATGGTAAGGAAATTCGAAAACAATTGGGGCTACCCTCAGCTTCTCCAATCACACTCTTTATTGATCATGACTTAGTAATTAGAGATGTCAATCAAGTGTATTATATGTACAATAATTTGGAAATATTAACGCAAAAAATTAATTACCTAATGGCTGAGAACTGGAGTACTCCATTTGAAATGAGAAAGTCAAAGCCCATTATAGTGGTTCGACCTGATTAATATTACTAAAGTATAGATGACCTTCCTACAAACCTCAACTCTTACACTTATTCAAAAAAAGGACATTCTTACACTTTGGAATAAGGTGTCTCCAGTAGATGTTTCACATGAATCCATGGAAGCATTTGATAAATACCTCCAATCACTTAATGATGTGATTTACACACTTGTGCTTGATGATGAATCATGCGTGGTCGGTTGGTTTGCAGACTTCGACCGTGATCAGGAACGGTGGTTTGCGATGCTATTGGATCGCTCCATCCATGGCAAAGGAGTAGGCTCAGAATTGTTAACCCGTGCTAAAACGAGACATATAGCGCTGAACGGTTGGGTCATCGATCATGACAAGGATAAAACCCTCAATGGCGATCCATATATTTCTCCGGTCAATTTTTATCTCAAGAATGGCTTCACAACAATGTCCGATGTCCGATTGGAACTGGATCATCTCTCCTGTGTAAAGATGAGGTGGCAAAAAGGCAAATGAGCATTTCGAAACATATTCTTCCAATAATTGTCATCGCTCAGTTCTGCTGTACCTCCCTATGGTTTGCAGGGAATGGAGTTATGGATGATTTATCCTCCGCATTTGGGCTGAATAGTAGTGCACTTGGTCACCTCACCTCTGCCGTGCAATTCGGGTTCATAGCTGGTACTTTAGTTTTTGCTATACTAAGTATAGCAGATCGCTTCTCTCCTTCTCTGGTATTTTTTATCAGTGCATTATTAGGTGCAACCTTCAACCTGGCCACGATCTTGGAATCCAACACCCTGACCTCGCTACTTAGTCTCAGGTTTATGACAGGATTCTTTTTGGCAGGCATTTATCCAGTCGGCATGAAGATCGCTGCTGATTACTTCGACAAAGGGCTTGGAAAGTCATTGGGTTATCTGGTTGGCGCGCTCGTCTTGGGTACAGCATTCCCACATTTACTCAAAGCAGCATCAGCGGATTTACCTTGGAGGATGGTTTTGATCACTACCTCGTCTATTGCGGTGGTAGGAGGTTTAGCCATACTATTATTTATTCCGAATGGTCCTTATCGCAAAGCGAGTCAAAAGATTGACTTCAAAGTCATCTTCAATATTTTTAAGAACAAGTCCTTTCAGTCTGCCGCCTTTGGATACTTCGGTCATATGTGGGAGTTGTATGCTTTTTGGGCTTTTGTTCCAATCATGCTGACTACTTATGCGGGATTAAACGCCATTGCGTATTTCAATATTCCTGTGTTGTCCTTCCTGATCATCGGACTAGGTGGAGTGGCTTGTGTTATTGGCGGTTACTTGTCACAATACTTCGGAACAAAGAAAATCGCCACCGCTGCACTGTTACTTTCAGGTATCTGCTGTCTGCTATCTCCGCTGGCCTTCCAACTTACCACCCCTAGCCTATTTGTAGGTTTCTTAATATTTTGGGGATTGGTGGTGATTGCGGATTCACCACTATTCTCTTCACTCGTTGCCCAGAATACATTTCCCGATACCAAAGGGACTGCTCTTACTATTGTGAATTGTATTGGGTTTTCTATATCGATCATTAGTATTCAACTCATCAACATACTCAAAGATGTTGTTAATCCAGAAGTGCTCTACATTGCATTGGCAATGGGACCCGTAGTTGGACTAGCGACATTGATGCAAAAGAAGGAATGATAATTGCAATTTTGATGTTACATTAGGCATTTGGTGAGTAAATTTTGGTGAAGAAATAATAAGTCTTCCATTCGTTTTACTTTCTTTAAAAACAAATCAATCAAGAATGAAAAAAATAATCAGTGCGCTACTTTTCCCATTTACACTACTCTCATTCAGTGCTACAGGGCAGGTAAAAAGTAAAGCTTACAACACCCTTCTTAGTACCTTACTAAGCCATAGTGTTACAGAAATATCAGTACAGGAGGCCTCAAAAGTTGATAGTACCGCAGTCTTCCTAGATGCACGTGAACCTGAAGAATACAAAGTGAGCAAAATCAAAAATGCCAAATCTGTGGGGTACGATCATTTCGATATCAGTGCGGTGAAAGACATCTCTAAGGATAGTCAGATCATCGTTTATTGCTCTGTAGGATACCGCAGCGAGAAGATCGCTGAACAGCTCATTGCCAATGGCTATACCAATGTTTCTAACCTCTATGGTGGTATTTTTGAATGGAAAAATCAGGGTCATAATGTATATGACAGCGCAGGAATTACTGAAAACACACATGCCTACAATTTAGTCTGGGGCGTTTGGCTTTATGAAGGCGTGAAGGTCTATGACTGATTTGTCCTTACAATCTAAAATTTTGTAGCTTGTTAATCAATCAACTCTTGCTATGAAAAAATTAATCTACCCCTTCCTTCTTATTTTGCCAGTTATCGGTCTTTCACAACCCGGCACTGAAATATATCTGTGTGATTTGAAAATCGAGAAAAATGCTGTTTCGATTAGTAATCCAACTAACATCACCAATCGAGAAGGCTATGACAATCAACCATCTTTCCACAGCACAGCACCTATCATATATTATTCAACTATCGGAGAAGACACCAGATCAGAAATCAAAACCTACAACTACAAAAGCAATGAGACCAAGGCTTTCACCAATACAAATGAGCGAGAATATTCTCCTACGCTAACGCTAGATGGAGCGTACATCTCCTGCATTATCCAAAGAGATAACAATGCGCAGGATTTGGGTAAATATCCTGTTGCAGGTGGTGAACCAATAACGATTATCGACAACTTGATTATTGGCTATCATTCTTGGGTCGATCCTGACAACCTCATACTATTTGTATTGGGCGATACCATCACACTGCAATGGTATGATATCAAGAAGAAACAAAACACGGTATTATCTAAAAACATCGGTCGATCACTACACAGGATCCCAGGTGAAAAAGCAATGAGCTTTGTAGATAAAAACACAGATGGTGAATGGTTGATCAAAAGAATGGATGGCAAATCAAGAAAAATAAGTACTATCACCACAACGGTCAAAGGCACCGAAGACCTCACCTGGACGCCAAACGGAAAGATTATTATGAGTGATGGTGAAAAGTTATTTTTCTTTGACACCAAGTCACCAAACGGTTGGCAAGAAATCAACTTTGATCATCAAGAAATGACCCTTAAAGGAATCACAAGACTAGCTGTAAGTGCCAATGGAAATAAGATTGCTATAGTAGCAAGTGAGTGGGAAATATCTTCAAAAACCAAATCAAAATAACTCCTCTACCCACATTCAAATTTAAACTATCACAACATTTTTGACACCATAGCGTATTCGTATATATTACATTTACATTTATGAGGGTAATAAAAAATGAAAGCAACTGAGCTTGGAGATTTTGAAGAACTAGTACTCATGACCATCTGTGTGATCGGTGCAGAAGCCTATGCGGTAAACGTAATGACCGATCTGGAAAATAGACTGGGTAAAAAAATAAATATCAGTGCTGTACACACTGCCCTTTATAGATTGGAAGATAAAGGTTTTCTAAAATCAGAATTGGGTGGTGTGACCAAAGAACGAGGCGGCAGAAGAAAACGATTTTTCCTACCTACAGCTACTGGTAAAAGTGCATTGGAGAAATTAAAGCTGATCAGAGAGCGTATGTATCAACTTATCCCAGAACTCTCCAATGGATAATTCTGATCACCAAACTGAACCTCCAAAGTGGGCTGATCGCTTCCTCAAATGGTATTGCAGCGAATCACGCCTGGAAGAAATACAAGGTGATCTTCATGAGTTATTTGAATACCGCATAAGTCAAAGCTCTGTTTCTCAAGCAAAGAAACACTACGTATGGGATGTCGTTCGTTGCTGCAAATCTTACGCCTTTCGGAAAAAAAGTAACTATTCAAGAACCAACAATATAGATATGTTCAAAAACTACTTCACCATATGTTTGCGCACCTTGATGCGCCACAAGTCCTATTCTGCCATCAATATTTTCGGGCTCACATTGGGCATCGTTTGCTTCACATTCATCTTCATGTATGTGAATGACGAGCTTAGCTACGATCAATTTCATGAGAAAAAATCATCTATCTATACAGTGCCTCTTACTTGGCACTTTGGAGAGACTGTACTTCCAACAGCCAAAGCCACTTCCAACGTGGGACCTATGTTAAAGGAGCGGTTTCCTGAAGTGATCAACTCTCTGAGACTTACCAATAGAGGAAAAACTACTATAAAGAATGATAACTTCATTGGTGAAGAAATAGGTGTTTTATCTGCGGATTCTACTTTCTTTGACTTTTTCTCATTGCGCCTGATGGAGGGAGATAAAAAAACAGCCTTAGTAGAGCCAAAATCGATTATACTTACTGAAAAATTAGCAGAGAAGTACTATGGTGAGCATTGGAGAAACAATTCTCTCTTAGGTAAGATATTACTTATCAATGGGTCCTCTGAATACAAAATCACTGGAGTAATTGAACCATTACCAGATAATTCGCACCTCCAATTCAATGCCCTAACGTCATTTTCAAGTCTTTCAGAATCCAATGGAAATGGTAGCTATGACAACAGTGCTTATATGACTTATATTTTGCTTGAAGATCATACCAGTGGAGCAGAACTTCAAGTCAAGATGAGTGAAATGATTCAAGAGGAATTCAAAAACAGGGATCCAATCCCAATCGAAATAGGTCTGACTCCTATGACTGACATATATCTTCACACGCAAATGAGCACCTCAGTAGGGTCAATTAGTGATGTGAAATATGTTTACATATTTGGACTCATAGGGCTGGTGATCATCATAATCGCTTGTATCAATTACATGAACCTCGCTACAGCCCGATCTGTAGAAAGGGCTAAAGAAGTAGGTGTGAGAAAAGTAATGGGTGCATTAAGAAAGCAATTAACGTTTCAATTTTTGATAGAGTCGCTAGTAATCACATTCATATCCATTGCCATTAGTTTAGTGGTGATATATACATCCCTTCCTTTCTTTAATGCGCTGACTGGAAAAATGCTGTCAGTTAATCTATTAGAAAACACTGATTTGCTGGGCGCATTGTGCATTATCTGGGTAAGTGTATCTCTACTTGCCGGAGTATATCCAGCACTATCCATTTCAGGATTTAGAGTGATTAATGTGCTAAAAGGAAGTTTCAAACATTCTGTAACGGGCATTTTACTTAGGAAAGTACTGGTGACTTTTCAGTTTGCGATATCTGCTACATTGATTATTGGAACAATAGTCGTCTACCAACAATTACAATACCTTCAGAACAAAAATCTAGGGTATAATAAAGAACATGTATTATCTATACCAATCAACGCACCAGTGAGAGCGAAACTTGACTTACTGAAGCAAGAGCTGAATCAATATGATCAAATCACTAATGTGTCGGCCATGTACCAGACACCTGGCAATATTGGCTTCGAAACCACCTTTGCAGAAAGAGAAGGTGAGGAAAATCGACAGCTCATGCGAGCAGCAATTGTCGACAAAGATTTTTTAGACGTCACCTCATTGAAGTTACTTGCTGGAGACACCTTTCTGGGCACGGACACATCGGAATATGAATACATTGTAAATCAACAGACAGCCGACTTCTTCGGATGGGAGGAAGATGAGATCGTGGGCAAACGCCTTATGATATGGGGGGAATGGGGTACTGTCAAAGGGATGGTCAAAGATTTCCACTATGCTTCATTGCATGAAGAAATCAAACCATTGGTGATTGTCGGTATGGCTGAGACTTCAAGTATGTATCGAAATCTTTTAGTCAAAATAAAAGGAGACCATATCAACGAAACAATCCAAACAATAGAAGGCAAATGGAAAGAATTAATCATCGAAAAACCATTCTCCTATAGTTTTTTGGATGATGAATTCGAGAGCACCTATAACAAGGAACAAAAGCTAAGCACAGTATTTACCGTCTTTGCGTTCATCGCTATTCTGATTGGGTGTTTGGGATTATTTGGTCTTGCGTCATATGCTTCAGTACAACGCTCTAAAGAAATCGGGGTAAGAAAAATATTAGGTGCTTCTGTAACATCTATCACATTATTGCTTTCTCAGAGTTTTTCAAAACAGATTATTGTATCTCTAATTATTGCCTTACCACTCTCCTACTTCGCTATGAATGAGTGGCTCGACACTTTTGCATATAGAATAAATATAAGTTGGTATATATTGGCATTTGGAGCGCTAATAACAATAATCATTGCTTTATCTACTGTAACTTATAGGTCAATCACTGCTGCACTCTCTAATCCAGCTGATACACTTAGGGCCGAATAAGTTCTAGTAATTGAATACTGCTTGACAGAAGGGTGAAAAAAATAAACTTTTTCACCCTTCTGTAGCTATGTTTCGCTTTCTTAGTGAATAATTCTAAGGTAAATTGAATCAAGCTTCACATATCATAGCGATTTGCTACATTGAAAAGGATAAAGATGAGCAAAACAAATGTTCACTGTCCAATGAGTATTTATATATCACAAGAAAAGGAAAATCCTATTCCTTTGAATTAGATCAAGTCAGCAGTTTAGTTTTCAAACAAAAACGATTGCTATTCCCGCTTATAGTCGGAGGAATAGTGGGCTCATTATTTTTAATCGCAGGGTTCAATTTTTTGATTAATATTTGGGTAGCGATGATTGTTGGGCCCGCTGGTATGCTGGTGTTTTACTATGGCTGGGTAGGAAGTAAAACACTTACAATTACTGCTAAAATTAAAGAATACGACATTTTCATAAATGGAGCTACGCCTCCGCTGGAAGGGTTTGTTGCCATGGTCAATGATCATTTCATTCTAGGTAAAAGTAAGAATATCACGTATTATTTATCGATTGCAGAAGAACTTTGGCAAGACTGTTTACATAAAGGGTATATCGACTCTCCTGCATCTGGCCTTAAGCTGGATATATCATCTCGAACCATTGTTGGCAGAGCAATTCCAATTAATCCAACAAAGGTATCCAATGAAATTAATTACAAACTAGACGAATCTACGAACAAAGTGGTTCCTTACATCTTTGGGCGAGTTGAAGTAGCTCATTTGTCTTTAGATGAATTAAACTCATAGACCTTAAGATGAGAAAAATTGGTCTTGGAGGTGGGTGTCATTGGTGTACCGAAGGGATCTTCCAAACCTTAAAAGGAGTTATAAAAGTGGATCAAGGCTGGCTGTCTTCACTTAATGAAGATAACTCTTTCAGCGAAGGAGTGATCGTTCATTTCGACAATGATATTATCGATTTATCCACTTTGATGTCCATACATCTTCACACCCATAGTTGCACTTCTGATCATGTCATGAGACATAAGTACCGATCTGCTATCTACACTTTCTCTAACCAGCAGCTTTTAGAAGCAAAAAAGATCCTTTCATCGCTTCAAAGTGACTTTAACGATCCGATCATCACTCGAATCTTGCCTTTCTGCGAATTCAAAATAAATGAAGAGGATTTTCTAAATTACTATCGAAATAACCCTGACAAGCCTTTCTGTCAAACCTATATAGATCCTAAGATAAAATTACTTATGGATAAATTTTCTAAGCATGTTTCCTTTGAAAAACCTAAGAAATAACCTCTTGACCTATTATCAATTAAACTCGATAAATCACCTACCATTATATTCCTTTGATTATCTTTAGCACCCGCTTTCTATAAACGGCTTTAATGGAGAAGGACGAAAATCTAAATAAGAAATACGAACCAATAATTCGAAAGTCGAAAGAATGGCCGGTAGTGCTACTTAGCAAAAACCGAAAAGCATTCATCGAACAAGTAGCTGAGGAAAGTTTTCAAAAAATAAAATCACTCAGATCAAGCAAGACTGCATTGATCGAAGAACTCGAAACTACCCTTTATAGGGAGCGGCTGCGCGTCAAACGCAACCCATGGAAAGTAGACCCCAAGGATGAGGAGAAATTCTGGAATGACATCAAAACACGTTTGGTCAATGTTTCTAATGAGGAAAATGGTGACAATGAGGATATAATCCTTAGAGACATCATTGATCGCTATGCTAACGAGATTTCTGGTAATTTCAAACCAAGCAGGTACCGCTTTACCCGAGAGATTGTCAAATTTGGTTTCGGACGATTGTTAAATGCCTCTAGGCTGAAGAAGTTTAGCGGCTTATTTCGCAACAAGTACACCTTACAAGATAAAATTCAAATTACGGGTGAGGTAGAACAGCTCCGAACACTTGCTAGTAAGAGTACTGTGATCATGGTTCCTACTCATTTTAGCAACCTTGATTCTATCCTCATCGGTTGGATTATACATATTCTAGGACTTCCACCTTTTATCTATGGAGCAGGACTCAATTTATTCAACATTAGGATTATCGCTTATTTCATGAATAGTTTGGGGGCCTATAAAGTAGATAGGCGCAAGAAGAATCTTGCCTATATCGAGACACTCAAAACATATTCGAAAATAGCACTGCAATCAGGTGCTCATAGTCTTTTCTTTCCTGGAGGTACTCGATCAAGGTCAGGGAAAATAGAAACAGAATTGAGACTTGGACTACTAGGCAGTGCCATGGAAGCCCAGCGCTCTCTTTATGCCGATGGCAATGAAGAAACAGATGGCAAGATTTACATCGTTCCAGTAACACTTAATTATAATTATGTGTTGGAGGCACCCGTGCTAATCAACGAACATCTGAGGAGGCAAGGACAAGAGCGTTACTATGTGGAAAATGATCGATTCTCCACTTCATATAGGATAATCAAATTTCTGTTTAAATTTTTCGCCAAGGGCTCGGACATTTCAGTTTCGATAGGCAGTGCGATGGACGTACTTGGTAATCATGTTGATAATGAAGGCTTCAGCCATGATACGCAAGGACGAAAAATTAACACCCGAGATTATTTCGTTGCTGATGGTATGATCACGCTCAACAAACAACGTGAAACAGAGTATACGCGTATGTTGAGTAGTTCTATCATTAAAGAATATCACAAAATAAATCGTGTATTTGCGAGTCATTTAGTTGCATTTGTAGCTTTTCAAATACTAAGAAAAAGGTACTGCAAACTCGATCTATACAACTTCCTAAGAACCCCAGACGAAGATCTCATTATAGAATATGAAGTATTCAAAAAAGAAGTTGAGAGGATCAGAACTAAGGTTTTCAAACTAGAGAAAAATGGCAAGTTAAGTACCGCTCCTCATCTTAGTGATGATATCGATAAAATGATCAAATTAGGGATCAACAATGTCGGCATGTACCATGATCAAAGACCTCTTTTGATAAGTAGAAGAAGAGGGGTGATTTTAACTCAGAATATCAATACACTATATTTTTACCATAACAGAATGGACGGATATGACCTCGAAAAATACTTCTAAAAAAACCGTAGGTGTGATTGGTGCCGGAAGTTTTGGAACTTCTATCGCCAATATTCTTGCTGAAAATAGCGCAGTATTGATGTATGCAAGGGACGCAGACCAAGTAGCAGAAATGTCAGCATCTGGCATCAACAAAGGTCGAGAATTGCATAAGAACATTACCCCAAACAATGACCTAGCTCATCTTGCGGAAAATTGTGATGTCATCTTTCCAATCGTTTCATCTAAAGGGTTTAGGTCAGTCATTCAGCAATTGGCACCACATCTACACCCCTATCATGTGCTCATTCATGGTACAAAAGGACTTGACATATCGATTCCTAAAGGGAAAGACATTTCCTCTTACAAGAAACTCTCTAGAGAAGAGATCAAAACGATGAGCGAAGTAATTCGGGATGAGACTGTTGTGGTCAGAGTCGGATGTCTTGCGGGACCGAACTTAGCTAAGGAATTGGCCGATGGTCAACCTGCTGCGACTGTGGTTGCCAGTCAATTTGACGAAGTCATCAATATTGGTCAAAAACTCTTGAGAAATAACAATTTCCAAGTTTATGGAAATAAAGACCTGATAGGAATAGAGTTGGCAGGTGTATTGAAAAACATCATTGCGATTGCGGCTGGGGCTTTAAGTGGATTAGGTCTTGGTGAGAATGCCAAAGGACTACTCGTCAGCAGAGGTATGGTAGAGATGATCTACCTCGGTAAAGCATTGGGTGGCAATACTCAAGCATTCCTTGGACTAGCCGGAATAGGTGATCTGGTAGCTACATGCAACAGCACATTGAGTAGAAACTATACGGTTGGATATAGACTGGCGCAAGGAGAAACCCTTGACCAAATCATCGAATCGATGGAGGAAGTTGCTGAAGGCGTAAATACTGTGCAAATCATGAAACGATTGGCGAATAACAATAACGTCAAAGCACCCATCACTGAGATGGTTCATAAAGTACTCTTTGAAGGAATGACAACTCAAGAAGCACTACATTACTTAATGAAATATCCATTCAATGTGGATATCGGGTTTTTATAGTTCCTAACTAGCTCTGTCAAAGTTTAAAACTTTGACAGAGCTTAGAATTTACTCGATAATAAAATCACGTATCGAACCCTCTTCCTGCTGAGCTTCGTGAAATTTCTTGTATTGATCAACTCCACCAAACCATTCTAATACTTGCTTCCTAGCCAATTTTGTTGAACTGTTAACAAGGTGGCTGTGATAGGAAGAATATTTATAATCTCTGAAATCATCTACAAAACCATGTTTCACTGGATTATTGTGAATATACCAAATCAATTGAGTGACATATTGTTCACTATCTACTTCAATTCGTTTGAAAGGCGTTTCGACCAAAGATCCTGTGCGTTGAGTAGACCTATTAATAGCCTGTGTATAGCTGCTGAAAAGTCTTGCAAACTGTTTACTAACTATAAAGTCTGCACTATGCAGGCCTTCTTTGTATTCATTTTGATCATTAAGTCTACTTATCTTATAGTACTCATTAAGCACCTTTTGGGTTTTGACTCTTATTAAGATGTGGAAATGATTCTTCAGTAAACAATAGGCATAAGTATCAACTACAGGAGTTAAATATTCCGCATACTTATTTAGAAAATACGTGTAATTCCGTTCTTCTTTAAATAGGTTTTCACTATTTAACCCCCTATTGTAGACATGGTAAAATTTATCAGGTTCTAGCGGTAGGTTGAGGTTCATGATATTAAGTTACTATAACTAAGAGCATTGTCAAAGTTTTGGAACATTGTCAAAGTTTTAAACTTTGACAATGTTAGTCTTCTATCTCCTCCAACCGCTTCAACAACGGGGGATGTGAATAGTGCATAAACACATGTGCAGGATGTGGATATAAGTTACTTAGGCTGTCCACAGATAATTTCTTCAAAGCAATTTGTAACTGCTCACCATCGTAAGTGTCACGCGCATAGGCATCTGCTTCAAACTCATTCTTACGACTCAACATATTCATCAGAATGCCTGTGATCTGAGAGATTGGAGAATAAAGCAAGGTGAAGGCAATTAAGTTTAAGTGAATGGCTAAACCTGTTCCTCCTAGCGCGAAGGACAGTTGTTCGTTGAAGATCAGCAATGACATAATGAACAGCATTAACCCAACCTGAAGGATAGACAATCCAAAGCCATAGATGATATGCTTCTTTTTGAAATGACCTACTTCATGTGCCAATACTGCTACCAATTCTTCAATCGTGTGATTCTTGATGAGTGTATCATACAATACTATTTTCTTCTTCTTCCCTATTCCTGAGAAGAAAGCATTTGCCTTGTTTGATCTTTTAGATCCATCGATCACATAGATGTCATTCAATGGAAATTCAATCTTCTCACTGTATTTTTCAATGGCTTGTTTTAGTTCTCCATCTTCTAACGGAGTAAGTTTATTGAACAAAGGCAAGATCAACGAAGTGTAGAACATATTGGTGAACAGGATAAAGGCAGCTATCACAATCCAGAAGTACCACCAAAAATCAGCACCAATCGTCTGAATCAGATAAAGCAGAATCCACAATACGCCTCCACCAATCACAATAGTAAGTACATACCCTTTGATCTTATCTAAGATGAATGTTTTAGGAGTGGTTTTATTGAATCCAAATTTCTCTTCTATCACGAAAGTCCCATAAAGTGAAAATGGAATGCCTAGAATATCTGAAGCGATGAATAGTACACCGAAAAACACCAATGATTGCAGCATAGGCGTACTTACCCATGTACCTACCAAAGCATCAATCCATCCAAACCCACCAAAGTATAACATCCCGATTGATAAGATAAAACTAAAAGAGCTACTGAATAGCCCGAACTTGCTATTGGTGCGCTGATAGGCTTGTGACTTGGTATATTTTTCTTCATCATAGTACCCTTTCATCACTTCAGGGATTTCATCACGATTGGCTTTGCGATTGAGGTAGTCTAGAAACTGGTCTAGTATGAAGCCAAAAGCTACGATGGCAAGTATTAGAATTAATAGGGATTCTGATGTCATTATGGATGTTTAATTGAGTTATTGGTTAATTGGGTATTCCTGAACGGCTATGGACTATAAGCTAACAGCTATCGACTAAACAACCCTCTCAGGATGCGAATATATGTTAAACCGATCATTTCTGGTAAAACCAATGACAGTCATTTGAGTTAATCTTCAAGTTCTTTGTTTTCGGATGTCGAGTCTTGTATTATTTCTCTTTGAATTTCAGGTGAATTTAGATCTTTCATATTCTCATGTGTCACAACTTTTTTCCCAGTTGCTTTTTCAATTTTCTGTAGTGCTTCATTGGTAATTTTACCAGCTATGTGAATCGCTTTTTTTGTCTCTACAAATCCTTGTGCTCCTGTTTTTTCGATAACTTCGGTTGCGGTTGCCTCACTGAAAATTGTTGTAGCTAATTCTAATGGAGTCATATTATCTCTAAGACTATCATTTTTATTCAGTCCTTTATGAGTTTTATATTCGATAGCTGAAAATCCAGACCATGATTTGTACATTTCGTTTGTCAAAATTGCATATTGAT
>Ga0209634_1001754_pt1 | contig 15668 bp, 15 predicted proteins | sample LinPmetageLP40_FD_184043 | JGI IMG/M metagenome (GOLD analysis project Ga0209634, IMG submission 184043) | Marine viral communities from the Pacific Ocean - LP-40 (SPAdes) (version 2) | ecosystem: Environmental > Aquatic > Marine > Oceanic | place: Pacific Ocean | collected 2010-08-26
CGTTAATGCGAGAAGGAATGAACAGCCCATCATGTTCGTCTGCCGCTTCGTACTCAGCCTTTAGCTCACTGAATTTACGATATGCCGCGTCACGAATGTCAGATAGATCGGCAAAGTCTGGCAGTACCACACACCGCGAACTTTTCGTCGAGAAGTAGGCCATGCCAGGTGCATGATCGTACATATCGCAAAGCGACTCGCCGTGGATAGTGGCTGTCACACCAACCATTCCAACAACCTCTTTACCCGTTAACTCTGCAAAAGCTGTTGCCGCTAGCACCTTAAAATGGTGTTTAAGCTGACGCAGGTATGCATAGTCTTCTTGGAATAAAGGGTCATTGACTTGCGCCATAAATGATTCGTAGTCAGTCATGATTTTCATAGTGATGCTCCATAAAGAATTAAGGAGCCCACCCCTAACGGAGTGAGCCCCGTAAGGGATGGTAGAGATAGATATTGCAAAGAGTGAGCTGTCTACTCCACAGGGCAAGTAGCAGCTGGCACAGGCGCAACCGAAGCAACAGGTGCAAATTGCAGGATAAAGCTTTTGGAACACTCCAGGCAGTCGTGAGCATGCTCAATGACATTGGGCATCGTAGTGCTCAGCGCTGGAGCCTTATCAGACGGCTTATGCTTAGCTGACCCGCAATGCGGACAGAGGTTTGGCATAGCAGATAGCTCTTTAGCTAGGATAACTTGACGAGCTATAAGCAGCACATCAGCGTCATTGGGGAACGTCTTTTGTTGCGCAATACTTCGAGCAATGCGCTCACCGATTGGCATCACAACATCCCGAGTGTAATCACCCTTAAATTCTTCAAGAGAGGTTATTTCGGAGAATTGTTTTGCCACTAAATCAGCAAAGCTAACGACGGTTTCTACCAGTTCAGCTTCTGGCATGTTGTACGTGCGAGTAGCAACGTACAGCGCGCCCACCCAACAGGTAGATTGCATAGCACCAGTCGAAAGATAGGCGCCAGTCACGGGGATAGAGATTTGCTTAGTCATGTAATGCTCCTTAGAAAAGTTCTAAGGGCACAACTCCCGCATTCGGGAGAGGTGCCCGAATGGCGGTTTAGAGAAAAATACTGGTTAATTTTGCGTGGCCAGTGCTACCACGTCAGATCGCTAAGCAGCGATAGAACCTGGAATATATCACACCGGGAAGGCGATGCCAGCCTTTAGGATTAATGAACCCCACCATTTCACTCGCGGCCGGGTTACCATAACGCCGAGACGATGCCAGCGGGTACGGGGGGGACGTGAACGCCAGCATAATGGGCTCATTCGATGGCCATTGCCCAAATACGTCTTGGCTATATCCCCAACAAGCAACTCCAAGATCTGTGCTGAACGCCACTAGGGATAACGGACGGCGTATCGGGTGCAACCCGCGCTTCGCCTTATCGGTTAACTCCCACACTCCTCGTTTGCCGGGAATGCGCTTAAGCATGCCCATATCCCGGAGAGTTTGTTGATGCCATCTCAGTTGACGATGGTACACATTACGCTGCGAACCACTTTTCCCGATGGGCTGGCAGTTCTGGGTAATTTCGTCGGTTAAATGGGCTCGCTGCGCCACGGCGTTGTAAAGGTACTGGTTGTTTACTGGTCGGTCCGCTGCACGGTAAGCATTAAGCGTTTCGTCCAACAAGTCGTATTGAGGCGATATGTTATTGGGCATTGCCTGTTTGCTCTTGAAATAACAACAAGATTACCGCTGAAACCGTATCACCCTAATTAAATCGTCAGCGCTTGCCCGAAACTTAAAAACAAAAAAACCGGCCCCCAAGGGAGCCGGTCGTCTTTGCTAATCACTCATTTGTTATGCCGCTACAAACAAGTCCAGTGTGCCTTCATCGTTTCCTTTGTCCTGCTGCAACGGTTCAAGCAGTCGGTCATGCTCCTGTGCTGATATTGAACGCTCTTGTAAGTGTGCCTGGAGTTCATTTGGCCACACTTCATACGCCAATCGCTCAAAGTAGTGCTTACGGCGAGCCATCGCGTCGTACGTTGCTGCCTTCCCTTTTGCTAGCTTCACAATGCCCTGGTCAAGATACACCCTGGCACTATCAGCAGCGGGATACAGCCCTGAGGCCCAATAACGATCATCGTCAAAGCTATCAACGAACAACGTAGCCTCCATAGGATCTATGGTCAGTTCGTCAGCCTCCTCGAAGTAGACCGTTTTGGTCGGCTCCCCGGTGTAGACGCTGGCCACGGTGCGAGACGCTACCCTGCCCTTACTGTCACCAGCATCGAACGGGGTTAGCCCTGGCTCGAAAGCTGGACCTTCACCATCAGGCAATGGATACCACACCATCGGCGGTACCGGTTGCTTGGCCACCGTGTCAATCACCGGGATCGGATAGCGCTTACCCATCACGCGTATCTCGTACCATTCGCGCAACGCGGGGAAAGCGTTATTAAAACCGTACGAAAGCGACCAAGCGAAGTCGATTGCAATCAGCTGGCGCGGTGTGATGAATTGGAACGTCGTACCAGACAATACCTGCTGCGCGTCAGAGTCCGTTTCCGGCAGTTCACCATTAGCGCGGGCACCATCATGCTCGATTGCACGTTCTTCTTCCTCCACGTCCAGCGTAAGCATATACCTCAGCAGATCTAGCCTCATTTGCGCGCTGTAGTTGGTCGGCGCCACGCCCATGTGACCCGCATCACTTACTTTCCTGCCCAAGTTTTCACGACGTGTCATATCCCATCGTGTATTGAGCAAAAAGGTCCGTAAGCGATTCACACCAAGCAAATGGCCATGGGCTTCCGGTGCAGACGCAATCATCGACTCCATGCTTCTGTCAGAGTTGCCCGTTGCTAGGCAAAGTGAGCAGCCAAAGCGGGCGGAACATGGAGCACGTTGAGCTTGCTCGCCGGCAATCAGTCCACAAACGCCCTCATTGCCATCCCGGTAGAGATCGAACGTCCAGTCTGCATTGGCGACGAATGTGTTAAAAAGCGCATCACGACGTTGATCAATCGCTAGCAACAGACCCCATACATCGGTCACGCCCCAATTGGCAATGGGTGCGAAGGTATAGCTGCCACCTGGCTGCTGGATCAATGTTTCGTGATTCTCACCACGCTCATTCATCCGGTCTGCACGCTGCGTTGACTCGGCATGCCGGGTGCCCAAAAGGACAACCAAATTACCGGGCTGCTGCTGACGCTTTTCCAGTTGCTTAATCGCTTTTTGCTGCGGCCGCAATTTCCAATCTACCGAGCATGAACGAGACGAGCCCGCAAAAACGGGAAGCTGGCCACGGCCGATAGTGGAATAGGCAAAGCTTGATGCCATCGAAGGCTCGACCTCCACCACTGTCAGAGGCAATCCCTGCCGTTGACAATAGCCAGATAACGCAGCATTCATAGCTTGGCAATAAACAGACATTGCCGGGTTCTCAATACCAGTATTGGCATGTGTCACGTAGTGCTGGTTTAAGCTGCCTCCCGACGCTATATGCCGTCTCAAGGCTTCCAAAAACAGTACCAAAACGGTCATTGAGTCTTTGCCATAGCTCTCGGCTACCCCAATGGTGTAGTTATCCGCTAAGAGCGCTTGCATACGCTCTATGACGGCTTCTGCTTTGTCATAGACCCCCGCATGGCGCTTGATCGCAACGTCGCTTACGGCTGCTATACGGTTGGTTATGGATAGGTTCATCATTAGCTCCCAAAAGGAAAAGAGCCCTCCCGCCTTCCGGCGAATAGGACTCAAAAGGTGGCCATGGCCACATAGGTTAGAAACGGACTAGCCGTAGGTTAGGTAGGCCCGCATTTCACGTTACTAAACGCGCCAGCAGGCAACGTCCAGTTTGCACGATCAATGATGGGCAGCGTGTACTCAGCTTTGAAAGCCTGCGCCAACGCTTCTTCATCAAGAATGTTGAAGGGGGTCGCCTTATCGGCAATCTCCATCACATTGATACGGTCACGACTGATCGTGGTATCGAACTTGAGTTCATACGCCGCAATCGTTTCAACACTGCCCGGAAAGTACCGGCGTAGCGTTGCCCAGATCGACGGCGAGTTAAAAATGCACGTACGACACGACGAGCGTGGCCAAGAGAGACGGTAGGGAACCGGCGCCAGCACACCGTGCCGCTCCATAATTTCCCATACGTCGCTCTCATTGAAGTGAAGCACTGGTCTCCAGGTGTCCACATGCCGTGCTAATCGTCCTTTACGACGGTCGCAGGCATGGGGCTCCAATTGGTTATATTTCGCTCGGTTTGGGCTTTCTTCACGACGCTCACCCGTTACGAAACATATCCGCAAGCCATTGAATCGCGCTTGGTTATTGATTGCTCGACGTGCTACATCAATTTTTAAGGTCGAACTACACCAGCGAACGTTTAGATCCGCTGAGACCTGCGGAAACCGTTGGCGCGTGCCTGGTTTAGCGCGTGACGTATCACGCAAGAGCGTAATAACACCGTCAGGCGTTTCAACCTTGTGCGGGGCACTGTAAGCGTTCTCTTTATTGAGCTCACCTTCAAAGCCACCGACTAACCACGACGCGTACAGCGGGACGCCTAGCTCTGCAGCCAGCTTGCGGTTGTAGTCAGCCATAAATGGCCATTCCATTAGCGTGGAACCTTCACGTCCATCAACGTCGTGATTCCACATTTCTATCCTTGAGCGTGGTACACCGAGCTCAATCAGGCGTAGGTAGCTTGCCCAGGAATCCTTACCCCCGGAAAAGGCAACCACGAATAAATCGTAGTCCAGGTCGATATCCGGGGCTTCAAAGAACACCCCAGGCTTTGCCCGCAATAGCGGCTCCGCACCAAGATCGAGTCCTAGCTGGTTACCCAGCGAAGGAATGACCACTTGGTCATCGAAGCGATCGAGGACGGCTGCATTCATAGTTGTCATAAGACAGACCTCATAGACAAGTGGCCATCCCCCTCACGGAAAATGGCCACTACGGCAGATAAGCGCTAGAAAACAGCAGCGCTAGACGTTGGCAAAACGCTCTGGGGCGGTACCCAGGTACGTCAAATCACCGAAGGGATGAGCGTCACCCACTAGCGCCAGCGCAATCATCTGCGCACTATGGCGGGCCAGGTGAGCCATATAAGAAGCGTTATTGGCACGCTGCGCGAGCTCAGCGACAAGACACTCAAGGTGCTGGCGCTGATCAGGACGAAGTACGGGCTTTACCCACTGAACGCCTTTGGCGACAGGAGACAAATAACCCCCTAACAGGAACGTTCCCGCGTGATAAATGCGCACACCGGTAATTTCCACATAGGCCAAACGAGTACCCAACTTGCCCGGTGCTAATAGTGCCTCGGGCGCGGGTAGCGTAATGGCTTCATCGACGCTAGAAAGGCTCGACACCTTGCCGGCATTAAAGCGTACGGGGTAACGGCTTGACGTTCCCGATAGGGAGCACTCAACCACCACATCCACTTCACAGCTAAGATCGTAGGTCATTATCTTGTCCTCATAATGAAGGGGGCAGGCCTACTCCCCAGAGGGAACGTAGGCCTACTTGGGTAGGTTGATCAGTCATCATCGAAGTGACGCCAGGTGGCGTCTTCTACGTAATCCCGCATGGCATTTCGGAATTCATCGGGATCGTATCCAGCCGCACTACAGCAAACGCGGTATGAAAACGGCCCAATGCCATCCGATGCCAGCCACGCAAGCTTCTCCTCGCGTCCGCTTATAAGCGGATTGGCAAGCTCAGCTAAGGTGGCCTTCAAGAGCCGCACACGCATCAGCAAAACGGTCTCTTTAGACCATTCAAAGTCATTTCCAGGCGGTTCAGCGCGTCCTACAGGACGGCCTCGTTGGCGTTTGTTAGGAACTGACTTGAGCGCCGGAGTCGGCTTAGGGGTGGGAAACGGCACTACCCTGCGGGAGGGTAATTCCGAGGGGGCTGGTGCTGTCATTAAGAAGTCTAGCGTTAGCTGGACCTCCTCTTTCAGCACATGCACATTTTGGCGTTTAGCGGCCATAGGGAACCTCACACTAAAGTGAGGGCAGCCGACCCCAGAGGGTCGATGGCCCTCTAGGGAGAAAATGTAGCGTTGCTACATTAGGTGGTTGATTCAGCGCCCGATTCAGCCAGCGCTTTCATATCGAGGTCGCGATAATCGTCCGGTAGCTCGCAGTCGATTGCGGCGGACACCAAGCCACTTTTAACGTCTGCAAGCGATTGCTCTACTTGGCCGATGATGGCTTGCGCCATATCGTCAATCTGTTGCAACAGGTCATCAAGATGGCCTTGCTCAAACGGCTGCCAAACCAATGCGATATCGTCATCAAGCTCGGCATAGTCGTTGTAGTGTTCAAGCAATTTGGTATACGCCTCGTAATGCTTTTCGGGGCTATCCCAACCTCCAACGAACGTTAGAAAGCAGGATGCCGCGTAACCGTAGGCGCGTTGTTCAATCGTAGAGGCAGTGGTGTTGGTGCTCATGGTATTACTCCAATTAGGCAATGAGCAGGCACACCCTCCCCAGCGGGAGAGAGTGCCCGCAAGGGATTTACAGCTTAGTTAAACCACGTAGTGTTAGATCGCAGGCGCTATACGCACGACGATATTTTGCTCGGTGGCATTGGGACGAACGTGATGTTTAACGGCAACCATCAACGCCTCCCAGTAGGGGGTAGGCATATCGGAGTCGCTTCCTTCACCATTCAAGGCGGGGCAAACGGTTACAAAAATGTCGCAGTAACCCTCTGATGAATGGGAATTATGACCCCAGCTTGCCAGTCCAGAAACACGAGCTTTGTTGGCCCAGTTTTGAAAGGTTGGGTGATCAAACCAATCAACACGAACCAGCACAGCCGGTTCAAGGCTAGATTCAGCGACAACGATATCTTCCGGGTGAAGGAAACCGCATACACGGTCAACGTCTTCCTGAATGGTTTCGTCGTTAAGAAGCGCGTGATAATCCGACAAGTTCTCGAGAATTTCTTGGGCTTGCACGGCAGTAAGGAGGATAGATTGGCTCATGGTAGGGCTCCATAAAGTGATGCCCAGAAACCAATCCCCCTAATGGGCGATTGGCCCACTAGGCAGAGGATGCAACAGCGTTGCAAAAGAAGAATACTGGTTAATTTACGTGGCCAGTGCTACCACGTCGAAACGCTAAAGAGCGAATGAACTTTCATGATAGCCGTGTCAGTGTAGCGTTGGCAATAAGTACGCGCCTTAGGCCACTTATGAATACAAAACAGTGTCGTCTTCGCCGGCAACCACTCTACCGTTTAGGCAAAAAAAAACCCTATCCGGTTTGGATAGGGTTGGGGTTAAGTGCTTAGGAAGCGCGAAGCAAACTAGCACCGATTAATTCAAAGAGCGTTTTTTGCAAATCTTCTACTCGATTGATAACGGTAGATTGCTTCACAAAGCTCTTAATGCTGTTAGAACCAATGCCAATCCCGATTAAGTCCATTCCAGACGCTTCACAGCGTGAGACTACATCGCGCATGGCTGGCTCACTATCGGGTTCGCCATCCGTGACGATCACAATCAGCTTCCGTTCTTCCCTCTGTTGCAACAGTTCAAAGCCTGCGTACCAAACGGCTTCTGCCATTGGCGTTGAACCTTGGGGCAAACATTGAAACCGATCCGAGTTATTAGCCACGGATTGGCCATGCTTGATGACCGATGTTACCGGCGTGTACCCACTTCCATTGAAATAGGTAACCGCTGTATTCACACCATTAATTGATTCAAGCCCTAGCGCCAGCGCTAATGAAGCTTCATTAGCAACTTGGTAAGGGATAGAACCCTCAGCTAAAGGCATGCGCATGGAATAGCTCATATCCACTAGCAGATGCACGGCCGTATTAATGGCCTTTTTCTCGACACGCTTTTTGAAGATCCGGGTATCACCCAAACGTAAGCGCGTTAAGCGCCGACTATCTAAGCGATTACCGCTACGTGCCGTACGATCACCATTGCGCTTTTCCGACTGCACCAGCCCCATCAGCTGGGACCGTATTGAGGAGGAAGTTAAGCGAACCCGCTGCTTAAGTGCCTCTGCAGCACTCGGCTGTAACGACGTGGAATCATCGGGTTGATGGATAGTTGTGCATAGCGGTGTACCTGGCTCCGCTACGCTCTCCAAGTCACGACGTAAGCATTCATGCGCGTCTTCCAGATGGTCATCGTCCGTAGCATCCAGCGTACGAGCGATCACACCTTTTTGATGCTGGCTCTGGCTATCGCCCTGGTCATCCCCACCATGGCCATCATCGCCCTTCTGGCTCTGACCCTGGCTTGCGCCTTGATCGTCACCGTCCTGGCTATCGTCGCCCTTCTGGCTCTGACCTTGGCTTGCACCTTGATCGTCACCGTCTTGGCTATCGTCGCCTATCTGGCTCTGACCTTGGCTCGCGCCTTGATCGTCACCGTCCTGGCCATCATCACCCTTCTGGCTCTGACCTTGGCTCGCGCCTTGATCGTCACCATCTTGTCCATCATCGCCTTTTGAGCTCTGACCTTGGCTCGCGCCTTGATCGTCACCGTCCTGGCCATCATCACCCTTCTGGCTCTGACCCTGGCTTGCGCCTTGATCGTCGCCGTCCTGGCTATCGTCGCCCTTCTGGCTCTGACCTTGGCTTGCACTTTGATCATCACCGTTTTGGTTTTGATCTTGTCCTTGGTTAGGGTTAGGAAGCTGAGGAGGTTGATTAACCACGCGATCATCCGCCTCTTTACGTGCTTCATCTTCCAGCATGGCGAGAACCGCTTTTGCGAGCCCAACGGCATCCTGCGTAGATACCATGGCTGGCACACGGCGGAATAGCGCTTGAAGTCGTACGTAGGCTCCTTGCGGGAATACCGCACGGAACACCTTTTCGGTTTCCTCCAGCTCACGCTTGATAGCGTGCTGACCAACATACCGGCATTGAACGTAATAGAGACAGTAAGACTCTAGTACGGCTGCCGGGTGGGTGTCGGTCGTGGGGATTTGATAGTGCCCTGCATGAGACATATACCTCGCAACTTCATTGAGGGTATGCGCCATGCCTGGGTACAAGCCAATCATTGCCTGCTCGATGCGACAGTCTTCAAAAATATTGAACAAGCTCTTAAGCAGACCGCGCCCAAAATCTACATCCCAGTCAGTGAAGCGAACGTGAGCTGCTTCATGAGCCAGGTAGCCCCAAAGGGCATCGAAGTTATCCCAAGTATCCGGGATATTGGGCAGAACAATCGTCTTACCGTTCGTATAGGCGCTTTGTCCTCCTATAACGATGTCTACTCCGACTTTGCGAGCATAAGCCGCACAGAGGATGGGTAGTGCGTTATGCAGCGTTTGGCGTTGCGTCATGGTAGTTCTCCAAGTCATAAAGAAACGCCATCCCCCTTCCGGGAAATGGCGTTAAAGCGTCAACAGCGTGACGGTAGGTTAGGAAAAATGGTTTCTCACCATTCTTCGTCGTCTTCAAAAGCAAAAACAGGAAGTTCCGCGCCATCCATTGAGGAAGGATCAAACTCCATCGGCATCGCTCCCATGGCGGCAAGCGATTCAACTAATGACTGCTCATGCTGAGGGGTAGCTGGCGCTTCCTCGACAGTGACAGCCTCCTGAGCGGCTTCTACAGGCACTTCCTCGGTAGCAACTGTTTCAGCTGCTTGAGGTTGTTCCTCAACCAACGCCTCGACCGCAGCACTAGGCTCCGTTTCGACATTTGACGAGCTGGCCGGGAAGGCTGGCGCGTCAGAATTCACCATGAATTCAGCAAAGAAGTTATCCATATCGCCTAACAGGTCAGTCGAAAGGCCAGAGGGCGTAGGGTCACTTGCAGGCTTAGCCGCTGTGACTTCTGCGCTTACTGACGTATCAACGTCGCTAGGAGCGTCTACCGTCTCCGGGGGAGTGGTTTCAGCTGGAGGCGTCTCGGCTAACAGGCCTGATTGAACAGGAACCGCGGGCATTTCATCGTCATCACTAAGCCCAGCACCGCTGAACACGTTATCGACTTTGACACTCCCATTGGCATAGCCGTGAATCTTATCTTTGTCCGCACAGATCAATACAACCGAGCAGATTTGGAAAAGATACGGCGCCTCGATGCGGTTTTTCACTTTATGTGCGTCAAACCCGTCGATTGTTTCCTTTAGCAGCTTGGCCAGAGGATCGAGGGAAGCGTTCATAAAGCTCAGCCCATCTACTTTGTCGTACAGTTTCTCAAGAGAAGGCTTGGTAGAGCCGTTGAGGTGCGATACACCGTTGAGGTAGCGATCATAGAAGCTTTCAGCCTCAGCTTCGATTTCCGCATAGAGATCATTGGTTAGGCCATCCACCTGCCGTGAGAGCTGTTTAGCTGACTCCTCACCGACGGGGTTGATGTTGTAGATGGTGTGCTTAAAGCCAATACGTTCAGAAACGACATTCAGCGGCATAATGCCGCGACGTATGGCGTCTGCGAAGTCAGGATTTTCATCCACCCATTTGTTAACGCTATCCTCGTAATTATCGAGGAATTGTTGCCGTTCAATAAGGAATTGCTGTTCGATCAAGTCAAGCTCTGACTGAACATACTGCAGCTTCGATTGCGGGATTGCATAGCCATTCATGAACCGGAGTCCGTAGTGGCTAAGTAAGCGCCGCGTCTGGGTTTTAAGAGCATGAAAACGGCTAATATCAGAAGGATCGCAAATTTTCTTTGATCCTAAGCTGGTGAGTTTTTCGGGAGGAATTTCGCCTCCGGCACCAAAATTGATATCGGACGCTTCAAGACGAGCCTTCCCACTCCAAATATCAAAATCAGCATGCACGATGCATAGCTGGTTCAATGTCTGGAGGTTCAGAGTAGTGGTAGTAGTCATGGGTTTTTCTCCAACGGAAAAAGCCCAATGAATACGACTCGCCCAATAGGCGTGTGCGTCCCATTGGGCAAGTAATGCAACGAAGACGTTGCGAAAGGAAAATACTGGTTATTTAGTGTGGCCAGTGCTACCACATTCATCGCTAAAGAGCGATAAAGCGTTTTCTTAAACAGTCGGTTACTCACAAACTGCTTAAGAAAACGGGGGGTTAACCCCCCGATATCCTCCAAGCATCGCTTGGTTAGCTTATCGCGTCAAGAGGCGCTAACACGCTTCTATCAACAATGTTACGAGGCGCCAGCGTACTGCCTACTGTCACCTTGTAACGGGTAGACGGTTGGCCACGGAAACGATCCTCATCGACAGGTACCCCGCGCTTAGCCAAGTCAGCTAATAGCTGCTTGTTACTCACGCGCCCTTTCGACTTGTAACGCGTCACCATGACACCCGCGTATTCAGCATGGAAATACTCGCCCATCATCGCTTTTAACGACTCAAGGTGGGTACGTTGCTTCTCCTCTTTAGCAGCCAGTTTGGCTTTCAGTTCATCAATTTCAGTCTGCAAACCCTTGTAGGATTGTGCCTGCTCAATCCAATCGTTCGCTCGACCGTCATCAGTGGGGAAATACAGATCGCGCTTAGGGTCTTTAGCCGGCTCTTGGCCAGAAAAGACCTGCTTCATGAGAACGCTCGCTTTCTGAACTAACTGACGTAACAACACGTCATTTCGCTGTATTTCAAATTCAAGCATGCCGTATTCGGAGTGCCAGAAAATAAGCCATCCCACCCTCGCCTCAGTCACCAATAGCTGGTGCTGGACTTGGCAGACGTACAGCTTGTAATCACGGCTTTGGCGACCGTTTGCTTGCACATCAAGCCACACCTTATCGCTGGGGCACTTAATCTCGACAGGCTCATTATTGCTTTTGAGACCATCCAGGGATGCCCGCAGCAATGGTATGCGTGACGACTCCACACAGGCAGGAAGGATTAACTCCCCCACCTTTGCTTCGTACGCGGCACGCGCCTTGGCTTCATTGCGCTTACCGGCTCTCACGAGCGGGTTTAAGCTCAAATCAACCTCAGTGGCATAACCAGACTTTTCCGCCCACAATCGCCAAAAGCTCTTGTAAGGAGAGCGATCTAGTAAGACGGCAGCATCCGATGCGGTAACACCGCGCATACGCCAAAGCAGCCACTCAGTAGAGCCTTGTACTAAAGGAACTACCTTCATATCGAACCCTCCGTTATCACCCGCGGGAGCGCCATCCAGCGCACTCCCGCGAGAGGTGGTTAGCTAGCGACTGCAAGCTTCCACTCGGATTCAGCTGCTTCTAGCTGTTCCAGCGCATAGTTTGTTGCTGTTTCACTATGTGCAAGACGTGCTTTGATCCAGGCACGGCCAGGGTCAAAGCTATTAGCTGCCAAACATTTATCAATCACCTGTTTGACGGTTGATTTCAAATCAGCTTTCGGCTTTTCATCATCATGCTCACCACTACTGTCTGAGACAGACGCTTGCGGCTCTACATGTTGCGTTGTGCCTTTTTCGCTTTCGGTATCAGTCGCCTGCTCAGCATCCCGCGCTTGCCAGGATTGCTCAGCTGACTCCAGTTCCGCGTAGAGATAGGCTTGAGCCGCGGGATTGTCTAACGACTCTACCCACGCCCGACAAGGTGCAAACGAGCCTAGCTGCTCACCACGCTGAATCAAGGCTGCTAATTCTTTCGCAAATCCCGCTTGCTCCGCGTCAGTAAGATGCGGAATAGCGGTCATTGACGAGCCTTGACCATTGCTGGACGCATTGAGCTGAACGACGTTGCCGGTTTGCGTATGTGCTTGAGCTTCGATAATACGCTCTGCTTCGTCCTGGTCGTATATACCAGAGAAGCCAAACGCAACACGGGCACACTGAATAAGCGCCTTGTGTCGAAGCAACCGCTTAGGGTGTGTCTGCCAAGGGCCAGGTAACGTACGGTAGGTTTCATCAAGAAATTCCCGCACTTTTACTGGCTTATCCAAGTCCTTACGGTGGATCAAACAGTCAATCCACATAGGCGCTGGAACCTTAGCTCCCGGCATGGTGACGTACTCCGAGGAGTACACGAACTCAACGCCCGCATATTGCTTGTGGGAATTGATGATCTTCACCCAGCCATCGACACCCACTACAGGAATCACCGCCCCTTTATCGGGGTAGGCGTAAATCTCCTTGGTGAAGGGATTAAGCTTGTACTCATTGGCAACCACTAGCAGGGCTGTCATTTGAGCATGCGTTGGCACTTCACCGTTCTTGAGCCTGAATGCGGTACTGCCAAGCGTGTTAAACAGTTGGTCTTCATCAATGCCGTAACGTGCTGCCATGGTCATTACGAACTGCGAAGCCTGCGATGCAGAAGGTTGTGCTGCGGTCATCGTATTTCTCCAATCATAGAATGGAGGAACACTACCCCCTAGAGGGAGTAGTGCCCTCTCGGGGGTAAGCGGACATGCCGCTGAGGAATTAAGCCGTTAGCAGAATAAAGTCGTCGTCTTCGTCATCATCGTCGTCAAGGCCAAAAGCCATAGGCGAACCAATCAGACCTAACGCTTCTAAATCTAGTCGGGCTTGTTCAAGGTCTACCCCATGAGCCACAAAGGGCGCGAGGTAAGTTTCAAAGTCACTCCAACACGTTAGCGCTGGGGTTAGTTTCATCGACTCATCTGCCACTGAAAGCTTTGGGTTATCAACCCGGTCAGAGGGGAACAGGCGATCGAGTTCTTGCTTGGCAAAAACCATAAGAACGAAGGGGCGATGCCCTAGCGACCAATTCACTTCGCCAGCACCTTCACCTTTTTCGTCAATGGTATTATTAGCGCCATTTGAGCCTTTATGGATGGTGAGACCAAAGGCGTCAAACATCACGCCTTCCTTGATCAACACATCACCAGTGCCCTTGCCACCAAGACGATCCGCACCTTTATACAGCGCTAACACCATATCGGTGTCCGCTGCACGTTCGGTTGCGTTGCGGCCATTCAACAGCCAGCACCATAAGGTAGAGCTAGTAGTATTCGACATATTGGATCTCGACATGCGTACCGTATAGACAGCACACCACCCTAATGGCGTGGTGTGCGCTTGTTAGCTGACCTTTAAGCGGCTTGTGCAGTGGGTGTTGCTTGCTGCATTTCGCCAGGTTCTGCTACTTCGCCATCTACCCAGTTGTCTTGACCAAACACATCGCGGGCTAGCCGCAACAGTGCTTCACGCTGTTCGGGTTTATCACCCACCCGACGTAAAAACGCCATTTCAAGCGCATAACCAACGCTGTTAGCTTTATTGCTGGGATCAACACTGCCACGGAAACGCGACGCCAGACGGCACCAGCGCAACAAGGTGCGTGTTGAGAAGGTAATCGACAGTTGACCCGCTTCGAATAGACCTCTTACTTCATTCGCGTAGGTAACCATACGTTCCCTCAGGTTTTCCGGCACTTTCGTTCCGGCTGAGGCCAGAATGTCTTTCTCAACGTGTTCAGGTGCATAGCCCACGTTCATAAACCGGTAACGGTCCATGGCCGCAATACTTTGCTTCATCACACCTTGATAAGCCTGGGATTCATCACCACCGCCCGCGCTATTCCCGGTGACAATCACACGGAACATCGGATGCGGTTTGATGACTTCACCACCATTAGCACCAATCACTAACGGACGACCTTCCAACACATCATTGAAGGCTGAAAGTTCCTCAGGAGCCATCATATCGACTTCGTTGAGAAGCAAGATGTGGCCCAGTTTCATAGCCATTGGTAATGGCCCATATTGCCAAGCCGTCACGGGTTCATCACCGGGTTTCGGTGCGCGTAGAACGTACATACCGATTAGGTCAGCGGCTTCCATTCGCCCGCTACATGTTAGGGACTGCGTAGGCCAATTTAACCGGCCAGCGGTCTCTAAAACGAGTGAGGTTTTGCCCGACCCGGTAGGGCCAGTGATAAAGAGTGCATCGCCCATCGGATTGCGGAGGAACGATAACAACTCTGTGATCGCCGTTGCCCGAAATACATACTCCGCTGTAGCCGGAGGAATGTAGGGACTGGCAGTATCATTGAACATAACCATCGTTTTCGACGGATCAACTTTCACGTTGAAGGTAGAAGCGATAGATACTTTCGAGAATGCAGGATTAGTCATGGGAGAACTCCATAGAATACTCCCTGCGATAGAACACTCCCCTTGTAGGAGAGTGTCCCTACAGGGAAGGAATAAGCAATTAAGCTAGAGAATGCTGGTTATTTTGAGAGGTCAGCGCTACCTCTTTTCACTGTGCAACGGCACAATAAAATGATTATGGGTAAGTCATTTATCGAGTGATGACTTACCGATAACCACAAAGACATAGATGCAAGAAAGGAGTCATGACAAACCCAAAGGCTTGTCATGATCCATGGCTGCTAGCGTTTACGCGGTTGCAATACCCGACGCTCCGGCTGGCGCTTTAAAAGTATGCGAGCATGAGCCCACATAACAGCTTTCGATAATACAATGATGGCAAACAGTATGATGACGTAGTGCAAAACCAGCCAGGTAACTATATCCATAGCTTCGTAGCTCGACGCAATTCTGCTAACCAAACGGTCGATGATAATCATAGTAGTGCGCTCCATAAGATAAAGGGGCGCACTCCCGGCAGGGATGTGAGCCCCTGTAGGGATGTAAGAGATTAAGCAGTTGCAAAACTGTAGGAGTTAAGCTCAAGTCTGGTGTATGGGAGGAGGTAGGAAGGGTGGCGTATCCTGTTGATTGATCACGACCAAGATCTCAACCAACACGAGTGGATACGCCATGACCGATTCTACCCTCC
>Ga0209634_1001755_pt1 | contig 15666 bp, 18 predicted proteins | sample LinPmetageLP40_FD_184043 | JGI IMG/M metagenome (GOLD analysis project Ga0209634, IMG submission 184043) | Marine viral communities from the Pacific Ocean - LP-40 (SPAdes) (version 2) | ecosystem: Environmental > Aquatic > Marine > Oceanic | place: Pacific Ocean | collected 2010-08-26
CTAGTTTCACTAATTGCCATTATACTGTTCCTCCGTTTTCTAATTTTTTCATAGTGTCATACATAATCTGAGCACCTTTATTTACGCTACCACCACCTGCTGCTCTTACAGCATCAGCAGTAAATACAAATTCGTTGTTTGATAACATTGCAGGAATGTCATCTGCCTTTTCTTTTACACCAACTGGAGGAATAAATCCACCACTATCTCGTAAATCTAACTCTTTTACACCCTTAGGATTGATATTGATATCTAGTCCCTCAATCCCTGAAGCCTGTTCCACTAAATCATCAGACCCGTAAGCACGCATAATTCTACCACCATATGCCATTCCAGATATACCTTCAGGTCCTATTTTTCTTATAGGTACTGGTTTCATATTTCTTTCATTTTCTGGCATTCCTTCTCTTAATTTTTTAATTTTTTTCATTAAACTTTCTTGTTGTCTGTCTTGTATTTCTTTCATGTTTTTTAAATATTGTTTTTGTGTATCAGTTAAATTTTCAATATCAAGACTTCGTAAACCATTTTCAGTTATATAAGGTAGAGGGTCCATACCATTTGCATAGCCCATTCTACCACCATATGCCATTTTTTGTTCATATCGTTCAAAGTCTCTAGTAACACCTTCACCAGTTTCACCAAAGAATGGCATTAACATTTTTATATGTTGTTCTTTTGTAATTTGTCCTTTTTCTAAAGCTTCATCCATATATTTTTTTAACATATATATTGTAGTTGAAGGAGCAACACCGCCTTTAATTTCTTTTACAAATTCTAAATTTTCTTTTAATGATTTTTCTTTAGGCATAGGATTAGAAGTTGTTGTATCTACCATCATAGAAGCTGAGGGTTGAACTATTTTTTCTGTTCCATCTGCATAACCCATTCTACCACCACCAGCTTTCATGTTCCTTTGTACAAATTCTTCTATCTGTGTTGGTGTAGCATCTTGATTTAAATTAGAATAATATTGTCTTAAATAATTTGCTAAAGCTTCAGGGTTAGATTTTAATTCTTCTATTTGTTGATCTTCCATACCACCAAATGCACCACCAAGAGCTAAAGCTCCTCCAAATTTTTGCATACCTGATAGACCACCTATAAAACTTTTAGCTTTACCAAACATACCGGCTAAACCACTTCCACCACTAAATAAAGAACCTAATCCTCCAGGTATTAATGCGTTAGCACCAAAACCTAATATAGCTGCTTTACCTATTGGTGACTTAACTATCTTTTTAATTCCTTTACCAATAGACTTTACGAAACTTCCTAGTCCGTACATTTGTCTTGGCATTTGTGATCTTGAAATTGGCATAGTTTATTATATATAAAAACCCTAAGTTTTACAACTCAGAACCTGCTCCTAAGTTAAATTCTTCTACTGTTATTTTAACGTCTCTACGTATATCTTCTCTTTTAGTATCTGTCCCAGGGTTATCTACATCAGCATCTGATTCTGCATCTGACATGTATTCCTGACCTGTTTTCATATTAGTTAAGGTAACTTCACTTTTAGGTGTAATAATCATAACCTTTTTACCATTAACTGTTTCGTATCTTACTGATGCTTCTGTTTCTATAAATGACATATTTAATCCCTGTTTATTTCTAATATTGATGCTACCACATGTAATTCATTAGCATCAGATGCAGTAATTTTTAATATTTCATTTTCTAATAATACCAATGGTTCTGTTAGTAGTTGCTCACTAGCATTAGAAGCTATTGATTTTACATTAAATAAACTAAATACAGCACTTGCAGCATTAGTCAATGTTGCTGTTATAGTTGCTGCACTTCCAGCATCATTTGATACTAACAATGATTTTATAATTGCTCTAGAGTTACTAGGTGCTGTATATAATGTAGTAGCATTTGTTGTAGTTAAATCTACTTTTGCATTTGTATATATATTAGCCATTAAACCACGCAAACCTTTCTTGATCTTGTTTTTCTTCGTTTAAAAAAGTAGAATTTAATTGCTCTACAATTATAGCAATCGCTCTATTAATTTGTTTTTGGTTAGAAAAGTCGTACTCTTCTTTAGGCTCAGGTAATCTAACTACTACTTTTGCCATGTTTTCCTACAATATAACAAATTGGTTCAAGAATTTTTCTATATACTCTACCTAGTAAATGTACCTTGCCTCTTGATTCCTGACGTATGTCTATAGTTCTGTGAACTGCAATGTGTTCTAATATTTTTCTAACTACTTTATTTGTTTTAGCAATTTTAATTAATGGTAAGAATATTTTATGATAACCTTTTTGATATTCAGGTGCTAAACCTTTTGAATGTTTTAACCAAATTTTATTTCTAAAAGATCCAAAGCCATAAGACTCGTTCATCATAGTGCAAACTATTTTATCTCTACTATTACTACTACTGTCATTACCACCACCAGTGTTTCCTCTTGTAATAGCATCTGTGTATGTATCTTTAGCCGTAGCAGTACCTTGCCCTGCCGGACCACCTAAATTACTACTTTTACCACTACCATAACCGCTTCCGGCATTATAACTACTGCCTGGATTAACTCCCGCTTCATCATAAGTTGATCCACCACCATATCCAGGTCCTATACCTGCTTCATCATAAGTTGATCCGCCACCATATCCAGGTCCTATACCTGCTTCATCATAAGTTGATCCACCACCATATCCAGGTCCTATACCTGCTTCATCATAAGTTGATCCGCCACCATATCCAGGTCCTATACCTGCTTCATCATAAGTTGATCCGCCACCATATCCAGGTCCTATACCTGCTTCATCATAAGATCCACCTGAACCTGTTCCGTCTCCTGGATCTATATCTTTATTATCTTCTCCACTTACATAAGGATCTGTTGTGTAATTTTTTTCATAAGGATTATAAAACTCCGTAAAAGCAGGCGCAGTTGTTGTATTAAGATTTAAAGGATTGAACATGTCCTCTTCTTTATCATCTTCAGCGGATTTAATACCTAACTCAATTAATTCTTGTTGTGATTTATATGTTGGATCTTTAGCTAATGACTTATCATCAAAAACTGTGTCTGCTCTAGTTTTAGCAGTGCCTAACATTTTTTCTTCTGCTGCATCAAGAGCTGCTAACTTCGCTGCTTTCTGTGCAGGGTCTTTCATTTTAGCATTAATCATATCTCTTCTTTTCTGAAAAGTTTCTGCAGTTACTTTATTAGCATTGTAACCTGCCATAATATTTTCTGCTGTATTTATATTTCCACCATCAGATACAATTCGTCCAATGTCATCAAGCATTATGCCTTGACCTAATAATTCATTTTCATAAATTGCTCTTTGGTTAACAGGCATCATATTACCTAAAGCATCTAATCCTTTACCTACAAAACTATTTTTTAAATAATTTGCAGCTGCACCAGGTAAACCTTTTAATTGTTTATCTCCTGCATAACTCATTAAACCATCTGCGTTTAATGCACCTGTTGCTTGATTAGCCATAGGATCACCCATCATAGGAAAAGCATCATTATATACAGTTGATTTATAAGGACGTTCATTATAATTACTTTCATTTCTTGTTCTATTAGGATCAGGATTATAAACACTAAATCCATCTCCACCACCTTGTACAGGTAATATTCTTTTTACTGGTGCATTAGGATCTTGAGGTGGACGAATAATAGGTCCTATTGTAGGTGGGTTAGTTCTGTCATATTTAAAAGTCTTAGGTAAAGACTGATTTAAATACTGCATTGCTAGATCATATAAAGTTGCCATTATCTTTTACCGTCTGGTTGTATGTCAATTCGTAAGGTACCAAAACGCCAAGATTCACTAACATCTGTATTTTCTATTTTAATGTTAACAAACCTGCCTCTGGCTCTTGTATCCTTTTTATCAGTACTTGAGTTAATTGTAAAGGGGCTTAAAGAAGTGTTTGTATCTGATTGTTGAGGATAACGCTTAACAGCAAGTGTTACTTTTGCATTACCCTGTAAGTCTTTAAAGTCTGGTACAAATCTTCTCATAGCTAAAAATACTTCTCCAGATATACCGGGTCCTGTTGATTTACCCTGTGCATTTTGTTGTCTTGATTGTATATCGAAATCATATGATTTTACAAATGATGTAACTGTTGTTGTGGTACCATTAGGATTGACTTGATCTGTTCCAACTTCATGTTCAAATAAAGTAGTTTGACCTAAACCTGATTGACCTACTATTACAGGAAAAGTACCAGAAGCTGAGTCATCAAATTTAGTAGCTGATGGTTTAGGATATACACTAGCATCAATCCAAGAAGTTCTAGCTTCTGTTCCTATATACCAAACACCACCTTTCATAGCTTCTCCATAATTAAATACAACGTATTGATCATTGTAATCAGAACTAGTTGATGGATAATACCAAACTACTTCAGTATATAAATTATTTATACCTGCATAAACTTGTTGACCTTTTGTTGTATCTGCTTGATCATAAACATAATCTTCAACAGAACAAGGTAATGATTTAACTGTACCATCAAACATAAAGAAACCATTATTAGACATCCAAAACGCAGCACCATCAATTTCAATAGCTGCATTTTTACCAATCAATCCACAGTTAGTACCAACTTGCTCAAAACCAAATGTAAAAGGTGCACCAATAAATTTCATTGTATACAAAGCATTATCAGTCCAAACTAAAATTGTTTCTTTTGCTTTTAATGAACCTATAATTTTTGTACCATCTTGTAATCTTTGTGAACCTGCTGAGTTAATTGCCGTAGGTGTATAATTATTTATGTCTTCTTGATCAGAAAATCTAATAAACATATCATCTTGAGAGGTTGTATCTCCAATAATAGTTTCTGTTCCTAAATGAATTAAGTGACGTGTTGTAGGTGATACTAATGTAACTCTAGTTGCTGTTGGATTAGCTGAAGTAGAAAAACCTGAAGTTGATGTAGATGATCTAGTTGTAAGTCTTGCAGCAATTCCTGCATCCCATGTAAAAGTTTTTCCGTTTGCAATAGTTGCAACTAATACTTGACCAAAATTACTTAAACTCCAGAGGCCTGGTTCAAGAGAAACGTCAGATGCTGAAGCTGCTTCTCCCCATGCGCCGTTACTCCAAGTGTCAATACCCCAACCATAACCATAAGATTGTTCGGCAGGTCCAACAGTTTCATAAGGCTTAACTTCTAAACTACCACCTGTTGAAACAGTTCCTGTTGCATTACTTGATTGTGTAATTGTAAATACGCTTGAACTTGTAACACTTGTTACTTGAAATAATTTATCTTCAAAATCAGAGTTTTGATAACCTGTACTACTTGGTAAAGTTACATTATCTAATAATATAATGTCACCTGCATTTAAACCATGATTTGATTTTGTTATAGAACAGATAGCAGAGTTATTAGTTGTTGCAATGGTGCAAGAAGCTAGTGTAGTTTTTAAAGGTGTGATGTCATATAATTGACCTTCAAAATATATAAGTAAAAATTTATCTGTACCAATTGCAATGTATCTATTTCCATCTAAGTCTACAAAAGCAAACTGACGTCTTGCGACACCTACAATTGTATCTATAACTAACGATGACCAACCACCTACTTTCTCTGGTAGTCCATATCTAAATCTTGTATTATCACAATCAATCCATCTGTTTTCTGCACCAGATGTAGTATCTTGTTTATCAATTCCTGGTAAAACTTTAAAATCAATTAGAGCCACTATATATGCTCCTATATGTTATCTTTGTATATCCAGCCTCTAGTTGCATTGACATACACTAAAGTAAATGCAGCACCATTAGTTGAAACAACTAAATTAGAAGCGGCACCTAAAATATTAGAACTGTTTCTACCGATTGTTAAATTGTTAGATCCAAAAGCATTACCACTATCAATAAAATGTACTTCATTACCTATTGCAGGAGATGCTGGTAAATTAATTGTAACTCCTGTACCAATACCACTTCCTGAAGTATTAACTAATAATTGATCACCATTAACTGCTGTATAAGTAGAAGGTGGTGTGTAATATCCTTTTGTTTGTATTTTTCCTGTAACGTTTGTACCATCAGAATATAAAATAGTAGTTGATCCTACAGGTAAAGTAACACCTGTTCCTGAAACTGTTTTAACTGTTAATGTATAATTAGAAGAAGATCTTGCTGTTGCATCTTCTATTATAAAAACTCTTTCAGCACCATCCGGCATAGTAACTGTTCTAGCTGCTGTTAAAGTTCCTGTTAATTTGTAGTATAAATTTTTACCGTTTGCTGTAGCGTGATTAGCTAAAGATAAAGCAACGTCCGCTCCACCCACTGCAAGTGATAAATAACCACTAGCTGCTTGTTCTAAAATTTGTAAGTTTGTATTTGTAATAGTTCCCCAGGTTCCTGATTTTTCCCCTGTAGTTATTAATTCTAGTTTTAAATCTGTCGATGTACTTGATGCCATAATTCTCCTATGCGTCTGGGTCTATTGGTACCCATACTTGATTAACCCCTGGGGGTATTGGATTCCATGTTATAGCACTTACAGGGTTAGTTGCAAGGTTAAATTGTTGTCCTGTAACGTTTACTGTAGTTATTAAACCAATTGTTGTATTGCCTATTGCTATATTTAATCTATTACCATTAGCTAATACAGTAATATTCTGTATACCGACTCCGGCAAAAGTAGTTGCTGCAAAAGGTGTTGCTCCAAATAACATTACGGTGTTTGAATCCTTGTCCAAGTTTGTGAGACGCCTGGTACTACACCATCCCATTGTTTAATATTAATAGAAGTAGGTACCGCTACTTCTAGACCTATACCTGTTGGTAATGCAGTTGCTTTAGCTTTAACAATTACTGTTCCAGTAGATAAGTTTTGTCTATTAGTTGTAACAATAGCAGTTGCATTAGCTTTAGCTGTAGCATCTCCAATAGCGATTTCAATACCACTTCCAGTAGTTGTAATTGTTGCTTTTGCAACGATTGTAACTTCTCCTGTATCAGTATTGATCCTTGATCCCTGAGGCAAGACTCCTGCTGCAGCAGTCGTTGTAACTGTTCCAGTAGACTCATTAATCCTTGACCCTGTTACATTATATTTAAATGCAAGTGTAACTAATCCAGTAGCCTCATTAATTCTTGATCCTGTTGGTATGATTTTTGCTTTACCAATGGTTACAACTGATCCTGTATCTAAATTTAATCTGTTACCAGATACTCCAACTACATCAGCAGCTTTAGCAATTCCTGTATCAATATTAAATCTATTTCCTGTAACACCAAAGTTAGCTGCTGCAGTAACAGTGACAGAACCTGTAGAGAAATTTAATCTTTGACCTGTTGGAGATACGGTTTGGTTAATATTAATTTCAACATTACCAATTGTAGTATTTAATCTACTACCCGTTGGTAGTACTAAAGCGTTTGCAATGATTGTTGGGTTACCTGTAGACTCATTGATTCTTGAACCAACGACATTAACGAATGCATTAGGGTTAAAGCCTACATCTGAAAATGCAGCTGAGGCGAAGGGTGTTGCGCCAAAGTACATGGCGGGTTACCTGGCCGTCGCCGGAATATTATTGCTGCCAACTAAACTTTGACCAAATGCCATGTAGATAAAAGTATTATTTACTTTATTACTGTCTGAATCTGCATTTTTTAATTTGAAACCGTTGGATAAAAAATCAATATCTGTATTAGCATCTCCTACTAATTCTACAGCAGTACTTTGTGCCTGTAGTCTATGGTCAGCAGGATTATCAACATCTCTTATACCATCATACATTTGCCAACCAGCAGCACTATCTTTATTTTTTACAATTAAAAAAGTAGGTTTAAATCCTGTGTAAACAAATGGTCCATTAGCATTTCCATTACCAATATAAGAACCAAACTTGCTGTAACCAATTTTTTTTTCTGCGAAGCAGTAGGCTACATATGTTGCACCACTTTTATTATGTTTATCATTTGCACCTATATAAAAAACAGATGAACTAGGAGTTGTGTTTTGCCAATAATTTACTGAAGAACTTTCTGCATTAGTTAAGTTTAAATTCATTGCATGAGTATTTCCTAATGATTTATGATATACTAGCCAATCTTCAGCAAAACTTGTAGCTTTTATAATTATCATAGCTGGTGCTACTCCAAGACCATGACCAACTGTAGCGGTAGAACCTGTGCCTGTGTATGTTGAAATTGAAAATCCTGCAGTAGTGTTAACTGATGTGTAAGCAGTGTTTATAGAACCTGCTGTATTTGATGAACCTTGACCACCACCTGCTTTCCAGTTCCATGATACGATACCATTTCCATTACCATTAGAAGCTACATCATTACCAACAGTAAAACCATCAGATAAAAAAGCAGTTTGAGTTGCTGCTTGTGTGCTTTCAGCACCAGTTGTATCTGAAAAAATAGCTTTTGAAACTCCTCTTACTGCATCAAAAAGAAAATTTGATTGAACAATACTTCTATTTTTAATCCAAAGCCAATCAGGTTGAAAACCCACACCTGTAATATTTCTTGATGAAGTACCATCTCCTGTATAAAGTTTAGTATTAAAATGCTCTGTAGATTTATTAATTGTTGTGTATGCCATTATAAGTTTAATCCTTTTGTTGATAAAGCAGTATAACCACTTGGTACATCATACTCGAAAATTCCGTTATTACTAGCATTAGTTCCTGCACTAGATATTGCTGTTGTTCCAAAGTAGCCATTGCCAAAATTAGTTCTCCATTCTCCACCACCATTCATATACCAAAAAGGAATTAATTCGTTTTGTGTGTATGTAAAAGCTGAATTAGTTTGTGAACTATTATTAACTAATACACTATTCTTATAAAATTTTATTGTGCCATTTTCTGTATCTACAGAAACACCTATAATATCTCCATCTGCATAAGTTACTCCTGTATTAATATCAGAAAGACCAAAACCATTTTGATAAATATATCCATCTCCAAAATAATTAACTCTATGACTATGAATAGCAGCATGATTACTTCCATCTACACTTGCTAAAGTTAATCCTAATCCTGTAGACCCAGCACCCTGTTTGTAAGTTTCCCAATAATATTTACCATTACCTAAAGCAATTGTTCCTAATACATTAGAATTAGTATTTTGGCTATTTCCAAGTACTGTATTACCTTTTGATAAAACTGCATCTGAACCTTTTGATAATGCATTCATTGTAGCAAAAACATTGCTTGGACTATCTTCTGTTTTTGTAAGTGTACCACCACCAACTGTAAATGTATTAGAATTAGGAGAACTATCTGTTACTGAATTACCATCTTTTAAAATCCAAAAACCATTACTTCCCCAATTAGAAATAGTAGGTGATGGATTTATTTTCCATTCTCCAGTTGTTGTGTCTGTTGAACCAAAAGTATCTGCTTGATAAACATAACCATCTGTAAGAATATAATGAGATAATATTCCACTAAAATAATATCCTGCTGAACCACCATTTCTACTAATATCTGTAAATACTGAACTTGTTGTTTTAACTGTTTCGTTTTGACCTATTTCAGTATAACTACCTGTATCAAAAGAAGTTTCTCTAACTCCATTTACATAAAGTTTAAGTCTATCTGAAGCTGTACTTAATGTAGTATCCATACTGTAGCATATATGATACCAAGCATTACAATCTCTAAAAACTCTTGAAGTATAATATTCTCCAATTTTAGTACCTGTAGCGTTGTAACAAATAAAATCTAAAGTACCATTTTCTTCATATCTAATATAAGTTCTAAAGTTATTGCTACTAGCACTATTCCTAGCTTGAAAAAACATTGAACCAGTTCCACTTACACCAGTATTTACTGCTGAAAATTTTACCCAAAAACTCCAAGTAGCTTTTGTAGTACTTGTGCTACTGCTAAATGCTTTTGTTAAATATGTGTTTGCCATTAGTTAAATTGTCCTCCACCTGACGCCCCGTGAGATATAGTAATTGTAAACTGTCTGTCAGCTGTTTGGGCCTCTGCATCCGTTGCTCTTATTGTAAATGTATAAGTAGTCGTAGCACTTGACCCTGACTCAGTTCCAGATATTACTCCGGTGCTTGCATTAATACTTACGCCACCTGGAAAACTTCCAGATGTCTTAGCAAAACTTGTAGCATTTGTTGCAGCTACTGTAAAGTTAACACTTCCTGTTGCGGCTACTGTTCCTAGACTACCTGCAGCAGTTGTCCATGCAGGTGCATCGGACACTGTTAATAATGCATTAGTTGATCTTACAGCTAAACCATCATTGTTCTCTGCTCTTAAATAATAAGTACCATCTACAGATATTGTAAACGTTGCAACAATCGTTGTAGCATTTGTAAATGCAACACTATCTGCAGTTATAATTGCACCGGTTGAAGCGTTGATTGCATCAACTGTTGGTATTGATTGAAAGTTAGTTCCTGTAATAGTTACAGCTGTCTGACTATTTTCTATAGCACTTGGACTTATAGAACCTATAGTTGGAAAAGTTACACTTGATCCAAAAGACAATGTACCTGATCCGTTAGTTTTTAATACCTGATCTGCACTTCCATCTGCTGCAGGTAATTTTAAAAATATACCTGTATTAACTGTAGGTGAAGTTGAAAAAGTATGGTTACCCATGTTTGCGTGTGATGAACATTGGTAGTATAAAATATTTGGTGTATCGCTATCAACAGCAATCATTGTGTAAGCACCAGCTTGTCCTGGTGTACCATTAGTTGTTACACCTGTTGTAAATGCTGTAGTCTTACTAGCGTTATTGTAAAATAATAAAGGGTGTCCAGAGTTAGATGCATCAGCTTGATCAAATTTATAATGATAAGGTTTTGATGTGTCATTACCTTTGATCTCAATAATAGGTGATTCGATACCATTAATAAAATAACCATTAGAACTACCTACACCGTTATAAGGGTGAGCTGCAGTTTTTGATGCAACCGTTACAGTATAAGTTATAGGAGCAGATGACGATGCATACGGACTAAGGAATCCTCCACCACCAGAATCTTTACTGATGATCAGATTACCGTTTTGATCCTGTATTGTATCTACTTTTAATATACTACTCATTTTTGTTTCATTTATTTTAATTTTTTATACATATTATGGAGTTACTAAAGTTCCCGAAGCTGTCCATTTTACAGCAGTTTCAGAGCCACTTGTTGTTGTTGCGTAAGTTCCTGTTTTAGTTGCTGCATTAAAGTCAGAAGTTAACATTCTTACAATAACAACTCCATCTCCACCATGACCTGCCGAACCACCGAAAGTGTGTTGTCCACCACCACCTCCACCTAGTCCATCAGTTCCATTTGCACCAGTTCTACTTCCTTGTTCATTTCCACCTGCTCCTCCTCCACCTGCTCCACCAGAACCAGAGTATGAAGTACCACCGACAGAATCTCTTGCTGCACCACCGCCACCACCTGCATAAGTTACTGCTGAACCTGTAATTGAATTTGATAAACCTGCACCACCAGAACCTGCGATATTAGCTGTAGTTGAAGATGCACCTGCCGCACTTGCTCCTCCACCACCACCTGCATCGTAATATTGACCACCATAAATTTGACCAGTTCCACCACCATTACCTTGACCAGAAGTTCCAGAACCTGCACTTCCACCTGAAGAACCACCTCCTCCTCCAGAGCCACCATTTTTTCCATTACCACCATCACATGAATCTCCATGACCTCCACCGATTGCAGTAACAGTTGTTATACCAGAACCAGATAATACAGAATTTGCACCATTATTTGCGGCTGAACCTCCAGTTCCTCCTGCTCCTACTGTAATTGTATAAGTAGTACTAGCACCTAAAGTTATAGCTGAACCACCATAGTTAGTTAAATAACCACCTGCTCCACCTCCACCTGTAGTATGAGTTCCAGTAGAGTTATAACCACCACTTCCTCCACCTGCTACTACTAAATAAGTTATACCTGTTCCTGTCCAATAAGATGAAGTTAGTGAAAAATCTCTAGTTACAAATTGACCTTCTGCATCGGTTGCTTTTATTGTAAAACTATAAGTTGTAGCTGTTGTAGAACTACCACCAAAATCTGAAGTTGTTATTGCACCTGTAGAACTGTTTAAAGAACAGTTTGCTAAAGAAGCATTTGTTAATACATTCGTTGTTTCAGAATATGTTATAGTGCTATCTGAACTAGCTGCAACTGTTGCAACTGCACCATTTAATCCACCTGCTTTTGTTCCTAAAGAACCTGCATTAGTTGAAAATGTTGGAGCAGTAGACGCAGTTAAAATATTGTTTGTACTTCTACCAGCATTACCATCTGGATTTTCTACTCTTACAAAATAGTTTCCACTTGCTAAAGTTACATTAACTGAAAGTGTTGTAGCATTAGTAAATGAAACTGTATTAGAGTTTGTAATAGCACCAGTTGAACTATTAACAAATTCAACAGTAGGTATTGAAACAAAGTTTGTTCCTGTAATACTTATTGTTGTAGCTGTAGCTGGAGCAATCGTTTGTGCAACATTGGCTACAGTTGGTTTTGTTTCACCTACTGTTACACTTCCACCTAGACTAACAGCACTTCCATTAATAGTGATTGCTGAGTTTGCTAATTTTGCATTTGTAACTGAACCATTTGGTAATGTAAGTGTACCAGCTGATGCATTAAACGTTGCACCTGCAGGAATAGTTATAGTATCTCCACTATCTCCTATCTGTACACCGGTCCCGGACCTTGGACTAATTTTATTTACTTTTACTTCACTCATTATGCTCCTATTAACGCTTTAATTTCATCATCATCTAAACCTAATGCTTTTAGTTTTTGTTTACCAGATGCTTTTTTAGTTTTTTTATTTTCAATTTGTAATTTTTCAGCATCAATGCGTTCTTTAGATTTTGCTACATCTATTGCTCTTTGCGTTTCTTCTTCAGGTGTCATATCTCTTAACACATTATTTATCATAATTTTTGTCATATTGTTTTCCTATTATTTAAAACCATAAATTTTTAGTACACCACCAGATATATTTCCAGATGATGTAGAAAATTGTATGCCATCAATGGCACTACTATTATTATATACTCCACCACCAGTCATATTAACTACCCAGGCTTGAGTAGGATCCCAACCATTAGAAGCAGTTGTCCACCAAGTAGGTATAGTTAAAATTGGATTAAAAATATCTATTATTGCATTTTGAGTATAACCACCATTTCCACCATCTACACTTTGACTCCAAGCGGCTAAAGTATTATTCCATGCTGAAGCTGTAGTTGCTGTAGCAACTCCACCAGAATGTACTTCCACTCTGTCATGGACATAACAATATTTAGAATCATTACTTCCACCACCACCATTTCTAAATCTAAATTCTGGAATTGTATCTGAAGCAGGATAATAATTAGTAATTACTACTCTGTAGCTTGTATATGTTGCACTAAATACATTATCTACTGCAACTGTTGATCCACTCATAGCTGCTGTTGTGTGAAGTAAAACTACATCACTACTAGCGGCAGTAGAAAAAGTTGGAGGAGCACCTGCTCCAGCAGAAGTTAATACTTGTCCTGCACTTCCTGTTGCAACTGCCACAGGATTACCAGAAGCATCATAAGAAATAATATTACCATCTGTGCCTGGAGCCATTTTAGCCAAGGTTACTGCATCATCTGCAATTTGTGCTGTTGCAATTGTTCCTGAAAGAGCAGCAGTAAGAGTTTCATTTCCACCATCACTGCCTTCAGTTAAAGATATATTTGTACCTGCAACTAATTTACCATTTAAAAAACCGGCTGTTGTATCGTTAGCAGATACTTTTACTTTTTCTGTATCAGCACTTCCAAAACCATTTGCTGTTCCATTGTTAGTAATAGTTGCACCTGCAGGAATAGTAATCGTATCACCTGAATCACCAACCTGTAAGGCTGTACCTGATTGTGGTATTACTTTATCTACTTCTATTTGACTCATTATATAATTACCAATGTTCCTGTTACTGTAACATTACTTGAAACCGTTACCGGTCCTGCTAAAACTCCTGAGTCCATTGTTTGAACATCAGAAATTGTTGAAGCATGTGTTGTTACATAAGTTGTGGCTGTCATACTTGCAGACGGCGCACGTTTTGCGGGATATGTACAAAATACAGTTTTAGTTCCTGATGTAAAGTTTACTGCGTTATCAGAATTTGTTGACGAAATAATTGTAGTTCTTGAAAGAGTATCTGGCGATGCATCTGTTACAGTTCCAATACCAACTTCAAATTCATTTTTTCCATCATTTGAAATTGCATAGAACGTACTATTAGTAGTTCCTATTCCAGATACAAAGCTTTCGAAACCAATTTCTGCTCCGGCTAAACTGAACGTACCAGTCCCTGTCGTAGTAGATGTTTCTTTAACTCTGTCGTTGAGTACAAATGCCATTACTATTTCCTTTTAATTATTATGCGTCGCCAAGTCTAATGATTGCATTAGAAGAATTTGCAGTTGGAAACTGAACAACGAAATCACCGTTAGTTGCAGTTTTTGTTCCGCCAAAGTCTAATACTAATACAGCTTCATTACTTGAACCTTTATAAATCAATGCCCCTGTTGCAGATAACGTTACAGAACTAAAAGTAGAATCTGCAAAATCAACGAATGCAACATTACTTGCTATAGCAACACCATTGTTAGTTAAAGTATTTCCACCTGCAGTATAATTCGTACCAGATGAAGAAACTTCATTAGTAGTAGAATACGCTGCATACGCAGTACTAAAACCAGCTTGTGTTGTATAAAGTGCTAATTTGAAAGTTGATCCACCAGATGAATCAAAATCAAACGTACCACCAAGTAGGTTTGTTTTAAAAGAGTCAGGTACTATATTTGCCATTTTTTATCTCCTTAGTATTTTGATGGTGATTCAGATTTTAAAGGAGTACGAATGGTTCCATCTTCCCATTCATCCCGGCGTCTTCGACCTTGTTGTTCGATCGCATACGATTGTAAAGCTCTTTTAAAAGATCCTTCGTAGTATTGTAACATATCTGCGGGACCTTTCAAGTATCCATATGCTTCTACCAGACAAGCGTACAAAAGTAAATCCTGATATTTATTACTTGTGTAAGTTCCTTGAGTACTTCCTGGTGAAGCTGTTATTGAATCTGGTTGTTTTGTGTAGGCTAAAGTTATTAAATTAGTGCTATTTGGAGTGGGTGCTACTACCCAATAATTAGCATCCCAATTACCATAATATTTAGGTAATCCAGAAGCTGTGTTTGGTGTATTATAATACTCAGCCATAAAACTTGTATCTCTTTTTTCTAAAAAAGTTTGTTTACCATTAGAATCTGTTAGTTGAACATATCTAATAAATCTTAAATCAGATGGTATTGTAACATATCGACTTCCAGCTGCTAAATTTGAAGTAGCATAAAATCTATTATCATCAGAATCTGCATCTCTATAAATTCTATTTTCAGAATTTTTAATTATAGTATTTAAAATACCTGTAGTTAAAACATTACTATCAACTTCAGTATAATTTCTAATATCATCTTGTAAATTTGCTAAAGTGTAAGCCATATTATAACTCTATATTTAATGGGCCTGCTTGGCAACCATTTCCTCCACCTGAATGAAGTGAAATCCATATATTTCCTTGATCATTAGTTTTTAATTGATACCCATTATAATTAGTAACGGTAGAAGGTTGTCCTGCACTTGCAG
>Ga0209634_1001756_pt1 | contig 15659 bp, 14 predicted proteins | sample LinPmetageLP40_FD_184043 | JGI IMG/M metagenome (GOLD analysis project Ga0209634, IMG submission 184043) | Marine viral communities from the Pacific Ocean - LP-40 (SPAdes) (version 2) | ecosystem: Environmental > Aquatic > Marine > Oceanic | place: Pacific Ocean | collected 2010-08-26
AGAATTCAATGGTGAAATTGCCAGATGATGGAATGGGGGGTTCTGGACTGGAACAAGCCCACCATTGAATTCTACAAAAGCCTTGGCGCCTATAGCGTGGACGAGATGACGATTTTCAGATTTACGCCGGACGATCTGAAATCAAATGCTCTTGAATTCGTGAGCAAGCCATAGCTCTCTGTAACAGCCTGATTTGGTTTCAGAGCTGCCGTTCGCGAGGGGTTGGTTAGATAGCAGTTATGGTCCGTTTCGAACCAGCATCTGCTGCTACTGCGAAGACCTCCCGCCTCCCGCGATCAGTTTGAGCTCAAGGCCACCCTTAGCTGCGCGTTGTCTCAAGGACCGCTCTGGGTCGGTTCCTTAAATTCCAACAAGATGGGAAATCTTGGCCTCTGCGGCATTATTCATTGAGGGTGCCGCATGTCCCCGGCGGCAATATGTTCGTGCGGTGCCGGTGATGCCCAATCTCCCCACCGTGCAAAGATCATCGTGCTGCGTATCGGAAACGTAGCACGAATGCGGGATCGACGTTAGCATGCATCTGCATAGGCACGGGTTGCATCAGCGGTCTGTCAAACTGGGCGAAGCATTCGGGTCCGAAGATTGCGACCTTATTTGGGGATAGATTCTGTTTTGATGGGCAAGCTGTAGTGTGCACAGAACACCATGATGCCGAAGCGATGCTTCAATCAATCGTCGACAACAGCCCGTTCGGCGTTTGGGTCGTGGATCAGGACGGCCTTGTCGTCTTCAGCAATCGAAGCGCAGAGGCCTTATTGCTGCACAGATGGACGAAGACCACCGGCGTACAAATCGTTGAACTATTACCGGCTTTGTCGGTGTCTAACGGCGGGCTGACAATCACCGACCTTAAGATCGGGGACTTCGAAAATATCATCTCCCTCCCATCGGATGACGATGCGCGCTATGGGGAAGTAAACCTGAGCCAGTTTAAGGACGCTGCGGGTCGGCCATTTACCATCGTGAATGTCAACGAAATCACGAGTCGCGTCAAATCTTGGTATGCGTTGAGAGACCAGGAAGAACGCTGGAACCTGGCGCTTGAGGGAAGCCAAATTGGCGTGTTTGAGTCGGACCTTCGCACAGGCTCGGGCCGTGCATCTGACGCTTGGTACCAGCTGCTCGGCATATGCGATGCGAACGGAAAGGATTCCGATCGCGAGTGGCGCGAACGGATCCATCCTGACGACCGGGAAGAGGTGGAAGCGCTTGATGCCGAATGCATCGCAGGGCGTGTTGAACGATCAGAAGCCAAGTTTCGGATGCGCGTTGGCGACAACGATTGGCGCTGGATGCGGTCCATTCTTAGAGTGACGGAACGAGATGAGCAGGGCGATCCGGTGCGCGTGCTTGGCACGATGATCGACATCACCCCGCTCGAAACCGCACTGGCCCTGGCGGATGCCCGCAGGGCGGGCTTGGAGATGCTGGTGTCCAACGCGCCGGTTGCCATGGCCGTCATGTCTCTTGATGGGACGTTCTTGCTGTTGAACGATCCGTGTTATTCGCTGTTCGGCTATGCCGCCGGGCAGCTTGAGCAAAAGAACCTCTGGCAGCTTTCCGGGCAGAAGACGCTGGAGAAACTTAGGGCTGAAGTTGAGACGCTTTTTTACGGAGACAGCAGCATTTCCCGCGTTGAGGAAAAATACGTACGGCCCAACGGAGAAGTTATTGATATTGCGATCAGAATATCGATCTATCGTCCGGAGCAAGTCAGCGACAGCCGTCTCATCGTCCAAATGGTCGACATCACCGAGACCAAGAGGTTGGAGGCCCTGAAGAATGATTTCGTGGCCACGGTCAGTCACGAATTGCGCACGCCGCTCGCCTCGGTTCATGGTGCCCTGCGCCTGCTCGCCGGGGTTATCGGAGAGGGCGCGCCCGAACAGGTGGACAAACTTTTGGGGATGGCGAGTAGAAACAGCGAGCGGCTGACCCAAGTGGTCAACGATCTGCTCGACTTCCAAAAGCTTACGGCGGGGCATTTCTCGGTCGAGATCACACAGGTCGATGCCGTAGATATCGTCCAGCAAACCGTCGGCGACAATGAGCCCTTCGCGAACAAGTTCAACATATCTGTCTTGGTAGATGCGCCGGAACATTCCGTCATCATTCATGCCGACGCCCAACGTTTAAAGCAGGTGCTCACCAACCTTCTCTCAAATGCGGCCAAATTCTCTGACTGCGGTACGACGGTCGACGTCAAAGCGGGGATCGATGAAGAGGCATTCCTGATTGCCGTAACCAATAGGGGCCGCGGTATTTCCCCTGAGTTCGGCAAACGGCTTTTTGAGCCTTTTTCGCAGCAGGCCGAACATCTGACCCGTGATCGAGAGGGCACTGGTCTGGGGCTCGCAATCTCAAAAGAGCTGGTCGAAAATATGGGTGGTGAAATCGGCTACAGTTCACAAATCAATGTCCAGACCACGTTCTGGGTTCGGCTTCCTCTGGCTTTGCCGGCTGGCGCAAGTGCAAGACACCGCTCATCAAGATCAATAGAGGCCCCGTCATCTCCAACATCCAGTTCACCCGAACGGAATGGAACGCCATATTGATCACCCGATCCATGTGATGGAACCCGGCCGCCCGCATGGCTACGAACCCCAGCACAAAGACCAGACCGGTGAGCGCCAAGCCATTGCGCCTGAGTGTGCCGCGCAAGCTGATAGAGACCGCCGCAAAGAGGGTCAGGATCAGAACGAATACCCCCAGGAGGAACCCGATCTGCACAGGGCGCCGGGTCTCATACCAACCTTGTAGCTGCGCCATGCAGCGGGCGGCATCGGTCAGCAAGGTCTGCAAGTCCAATTGTTTGTTGACCGCTAAGAGCAGCAAGATCAGCCCCAAAAGCCCCCAGAACGCCCGCTCCCGCCCCCGCGATGGGGCTGGAAAGATAGCCTTGAGGGCCACCCGCCAGGACAGCAGCCCCGTACTTATGTAGAGCGCCACAATCAACCACCCGCCCCAGCCTGGATCGCCAAGGCCAATCTGCCAGCTGTCCAATGTGCAAGACCAGATCGCGTGCACAGATTTACTGTCCTATTTTAGAAGAAGCGTTCAAAATCCGGACTCCTGCCATAGTTTCGCCTCAGGGTTGCATTAGCCTATTGAGAGCGCTTTATATTCAATACGTTTTATTACCCGAGGTTTTTAAATGAACATATTGGCTGTCGACGACGATCCTATCATTCTAGATTTGATCCGGACAACAGTGCAGCCCCTACGAGAGATCACAGTCACCACGTCATCCTCGAGCTTGGAGGCCTGGGATTTGTTGTCAGCAGGTGCTGCGCATTTTGATTGCCTGCTGCTCGATATCGAGATGCCGGACATCGACGGCATTACGCTATGCCGCCAGATCCGATCCCTGCCAGACCATCTCGACACCCCTATCCTTATGTTGACAAGAAGGACAGATGCCCTCTCCGTGGGGCATGCCTTTGTTGCCGGGGCGACAGACTACGTCACAAAACCCTTTGAGCTGCGCGATCTCAAATCGAGACTGCGGGTGGCAGACCGGATGGTGAAGAGGTCTGACGCCACCCCCCAGATCCCGGCCCGCGCCTTGCAAAAAATCGGGCTGCCAGGCGTGCATTCGTTCAACGATGACCAGCCGTTGCATATCAAAGATGTCCCCCAGCTTATCGGGCCCTTTTCGCTCGGTGCCTATCTTTCCCAGCTGTCTCGCAGCAGCCTGGACGCCTGTTATATTTTTGCAGCCACAATCGATACCTTCCCACAGCTCTATGCCGATGGCTCCACCGCGGAACTGGGCACAGCGATCGTTGCCGCCACAAAGATCATTGCCCGCAGTCTTGACTGCCCGCAGCTGCTGATGGCCCACCAAGGCCGCGGGATCTTGCTTTGCGTGATGACCACGGCGCAGCGTCCAAACTGGGAGGCCGTCGAAGAGGCCATCCAACGCGAGATTACGCAAATGGACCTGCGGTTTGGCCACAAAGGCAAGATCGCCTTTGCTCTTTCGGTCGGCAAACCCATTCAACCCTATGCCAGCCCCACACAGCGCGTCAAAAAAACCTTCGACCGGGCCATCGCCCGGGTGACGGGCCCGCAAAAGCAAAGCTTTGTTGCTTCAGAACCAAAACTGCGCTCAGCAGCTTTCGCGCAGTAAGGCTTTCCAAAATCGATGTCTACTTAGCGTGTTGGTTTGATCCTGTTTCCGAAAAAAAGGCCAGTATGGACTCTGTACGCAAAAGGCAGGGGCCCGATGAAACAGAAAACCTTTAAAAGCATCCTCAGACGCTTGCAGGGCCTCCCGTCTGATCAGGCGGAAACTTTGATGCGATCAGTGCAAGACCTGACAGTTCAGAATACTGCCCTTGGAGCGGTTGACCAAAAGCAAGGATGGCCAGTTGTCCTAATTGTAGTGCTGATGAGACGCAAAATGGAGGCACACGCGGCATCTTCGATCAGCATTGGCGCTCTCCAACCGTATCGGTGAACGGATTTGTCACTCCTGGTATCTTGCCGGTCAGCGGCATGCGAAATACTGATATTGCCGCCCCAGCTCCGCAGTAAAGAGCTTTGCAGGTATCGACGGTATCACTGCGCACAACCATCGACCCGCCTTCTTTCATAAGGGTCATCCGGCAACCATTATAGGAGGAGGACCAGCCACTACCGCTTCGCTGCGCGGTAAGGGTTTGCGTGCCACAAGCGAAATTTCCTGAGAAAAACAAGAAGTCAAAGCGTAGATTTTATCCCTGCTCTTGCAGGCCCATAATGCCGGTATCGTTGCAATACAGGCCGGTCAATCCAGCGGTTTGAACTGATGTAGGCGTATTTAGATCTGCAATGCGGTTCTGCATGGAGGCCAAGAGACAGCTGCGATCCGAACTGCAAGAGTTCCTCTGGCCAATCCAGGTTCTCTGATCCGCAAGGATTGAAGCACTTCTGTCTTTAGAAGCAGATCTGCGGGCGTTCCTGAATGCATCTGCCATTTGTCGGTCAAGTTTCGAGAGTGCAGCGTCGGCGCAGATCGTTTTTTCAACGGTCGTTGCAGCAAGTTTACAATCGAAACTGGCCTGAGCTTGAGCTTCAAAACCGGCGAGCACTACAAAGGGTAAAGCCAATAAACATCTCACCAGAAATTCCCCCCATCCATTTGTTGAATAGCGCAGATCATAGCAAAGTTTGGCGATTCTGGTAAGGGACCTGGAACTGTTGGGCTTTGGCTAAAGAACGATCTGCACTGTCAAATTGGAAAGTGAGACGGCTCAGCGGCAAATCCAGTTATCTGCAGCGTTTAAGCGGCCTGACTGACGGTCGCAGCTTTTTGCATGGCGCGGCGTCAGCCGACACTGCAAATACCGTTTGAGTTCAGTCGGTCAACGTCCGGGGTGCGCCCTCAAGACCCAGCATCCTCCCCGCCGCCTCGCGGCAGGAGTTGCAGCAGCATTCAACGCTCGCAATAGGCCTCCCCTCGACTTCAAGGTGGGTCTGGCCACAGGCACAACCGATCTGTGCTACCTCACCCATGCGTTGGCTCCTTCACAGCAGCCGCTTCGAGGGCGGCAATGTCGATCTTCTCCATCTGCATCATCGCCTCGCTCACGCGGCTCACCACGCCCGGATCTTCGCTGGCCAGCAGGTCGGGCATTCGCTTCGGCACGATCTGCCAAGACACGCCGAAGCGGTCCACGATCCAACCACACCGTCCTGCCTCACCGCCTTTAGCGGTCAGCGTGGCCCAGAGCCGGTCCGTCTCATCCTGATCCTCTGTCAGCACAGAGATAGATGCGGCGGGCGTCAGCTTGTGATGCGGCCCGGCGGTCAAGATCATCATGGGCGCACCTGCCAGCGTGAACTCGACAATCATCGGGTCGTCCGGTTGGCCGTTTTCGCGCACGGCCTCAATCCTGCTGTCTGGCAAGAACGTTATATATTCCTGCGCGGCAGCATGTCCGCCTTTCTCAAACCAAAAGCAGGTCCGCACTTTCGAGGCATGTTCCATCCAAAATTCCTCCAATATTTTTGTGGTTTGGGACTCAGCATTTAAGCTCGGCGGCCCCATCCATATTCAGCCGCGCTTGCTTTCGACGTAGGTATTGAAATTGTTTAAGATCGCCTGCCACCCGTCGCGCTGCATCTCAATCGGGTTTTGCGCCTCGGCGTCGAAGGTGGTCGCGACATGGGTCTTTCCGCTGCTTCCGGTAAATGTCGTGCGGGACTTCCGGCCGTCGTCAAGAACCAGCAGGAGTGACTTGTGCGGCTCGATCTCCTCATAGGTGCCTTCGAAGTCGAAACCCATGCTTCCGTCCTTCGCCTCCATACGGGCGACCTGCTTGCCGCCGGGGCGCAGATCCACTTCGGCCCGCGGGCAGCACCAATCATCGCTTGCGAAATTCCACTGCATGATGTCATCCGGGCTGGTGTAGGCGCTCCACACCTCTTCAACGGAGGCAGCAACTGTCGTTTCCACGGTGATTTGCTGGTTGGTCATGTTGATCTCTCCTTGTAGCTGGCTTCAGATGTATTTGGTTTCACCCCGAACAGGCCGCGCACATAGCGAATGAGGTGATCAACGCTTTCACGGGCAAGGTCCGGGTCTCCGGTGGCCTTGGCGAGGATGAACCCACCCTGAAGGACCGCCTGCGTGTGGCGGGCAAGGCTCTCGGCAGTCCAGTCAGCGTCGATGTTACGCTGCTTGCGCGCCGCTTTGATGTCGGCCTCCAGCGTGGCGGCATGGCCGAAGATGCTGGCGGCGCAGGCATCCCGGATCGCGGGCGCGCTATCATGCACCTCCTGCGTCATGGTGCCGACGAGGCAGGTGTATTCAAACGTCTCGCCGCCGATGATCCCTTTGCGGAAATCGAGATAGGCCAGAACCCGGTCCAGCGGATCGTCGGGCTCATGGTAAGGGGCGCTGGCAAAAAATGCGCTGGTTGTCTCAGCCCAGAAATTTGCTGCCGCCACGCCAAGCGCGTCCTTCGTCTTGAAGTGATGGAAGAACGCACCCTTCGTGACACCAGCCGACTGGCAGAGATCATCGACCGAGGTTGCGGCGAACCCCTTGCGCCGGATCACGTCGCGTGCGGCTTCCAGAAGGCGTGTGCGCGCATCGCCGCGCTCGGGGTATTGCTTGGTTGGTCTTGGCATGTTTGCTACATACCATACGATTGGTATGTAATCAATAATCTCAATCATAGCGTGCTTCGGCGGCGCCAAAAGTCGCCGCCTGCGCCCTTGAAACATGATATTAGGCTTCGGCCGACAGCAGACCCTTCAAGCTTTCCCTCTCGGCAGTCCCAAAGCTCGGATCACAGCACGATCAGAATGGCCCGGTCCCCCCACATTAACTGTCGGTGCTCGAGAATGCTGCGCAGGCTGCCAGAGCCGCCGACGTCTTGATCCAGATCAACGCCCGGCAAAACCGTGACCTTTGCATATACCCTACCTCTCAACTGAGAGATATGCGGGGTCACCACGCGGACAGGCGCGTCCGGCGCGAGCGTTCCCCGGATACGCTCTGCTTGTTGTTCATTAAGGCAAATGATCAGTTCCGGGAGATACCGAAGCTCGCGCTCAGGTTTTGCCCAACCACAATAGAACTTACCAAGCCGGATCATGACGACTGCCTTTTGGGGGGGTATGCTGGATGAGACCCGCCTCTCGCGTTCCTGAACGCGTTGTGGCCGGTCCGCACATCCAAGCTTATAGGGCGGCGAATACGAGCACTGCGGCAATTGAGCTATATCCGATCATAAGGATGAGATCATTTTTCCAGTAACGTGTCATTTTTTAGCTCCAATGGCGTGTTTCTGAGCTCATTGTTTACCCCAATTGCGGCGTAAATTGGTGGTAAGGAGGGCAATAAAGTGCCCCAGCACAATACCCTTCTCCATTCCTCATCCAAAGACTGTCCGAAAACTTGAGGCCCTCTAAGCCCTCATTTGCTCAGGCGCCGCCAGCTGCGCCATTTCCCTGAAGAAAGCCGCAAGATCGACTCCCGCACCCCCCAGTTGCTCAAGCGCATTCTGGATCACATTGCAGCCTCGGCGGTCTGATGAGAGAATAACGAAGGGCTCATCTGGTGACAGCAGCCGCGCCAGCTTGGGCGACATGGCAAAGCCCGCCCCCAGATAAAGGGACGTGAACACAAACCGCACCCCAGGCATATCCAACAGCGCCAGCACAGGCGCTAGGGCTTTGGTATCATCCGCCACCACCGGATACCGAGACCAAGCATGCCGCGGATCGAGCCCCCCGATGTCGCGCGGTTCATGAGCCTCAGCCGCATAGGACTTGAGGTAGTCCAACAGCGCATCCCCCGCCCTAGCCAAGCGCGCAGACTCTCCTACCCGAGTGTCTTTGTGATAGTACACAGCCGCCGCACGGCCAAATTCCATCATGTAGCCGCCGACGTCAAAACGCGCCCCAGCCCTCAGCTGATGCTGGCGTGCCATCCCCTTTGGCATAGGCCTCTCTGCCGGCATGTAGACCGAAGGATCGGCATTGATGACCTGGGCAATCTGAATTGGGGTGCTGCGCATAAAACTTCCTCTTCTCGACAGAAGTTAAGACACCCTCATGGGCCTGCATAGCCAAGAGACCCGTCATTTATGTGGATAACCCGAACATGACCTCGACGAACCACCGGTTCGGAAGCCCAAGGGCAGATCAGAGCGCACCCATACCGGGCGCCGTGAACTTCGAGTGCGACAGCAATGCCTAAGCGTTACGGGCTAAGTCTTTGTAAATAATGGGTTTATTCTGACCAAAAACTGCCAGAAGGGTCATTTTACCCCCTCTGTTACAAAAATGTTAAATGGTTTCAATAACTTAAGCTTTGTAACGCATTACGCCCGCATATGTCTTTATATAGAGCACAATGATCAATAGACCTGTCTCTCTCGTATATACTCTTTTTTTATATTTCTGTTACAGATAGATAAATATATATAAAAGAGAGAGATTTCAGACACTTACAGGTTTTACTTAAGGCGTTACACAGCCGTTGCAGCGTTACACCGTTGTTTTATATAGATAATTTCCCTCCAAACCCTCTTGGGAATGCAGATTAGCCCCTCGATCGGCCGCAGATGGGCATTTCGCCTCAATCATCCCCCTCTCAATGACAACACTCAAAGACCGGCTCCAGCGCGTCTCAGGGCAAAGCCTCACGCCAAAAGCCTCCCCGGCCGTTGCGTCACCCGTCGAGGTTCTCAGAGTGTCCACTCGCCTCGAAACGGGTCGCCCTCAAGCGAGGGGATCAAATACCTACCGATCCCATTAAACTCGAAAACAGACAGGACAGACATATCAAGAGGAATAGAACGAGACCCCACCGCCCGTAAAAAGACACCATAAGCCTCATCGAGCCGCGCAAGCGCGTCTTCCCCGAGCTCTTCTGACAATCTCATTAACGCCGCGGCAATGCTTCGGCGCGATCACCCGCACCGAGCGCTCTTTGCGAAGTGGTGGCGAAATCTCGTGACTGATAGTTGGCCGCATCTTCGGCCAAGAGGGGCGCGCCAGCGACAAAGACAGGTGCTGTCGAATTAAGCCCAATCCGGCTATGTCAGCTGTCCCCATACCTTTTCGACTGAGTGATTATGTTAGCCGCACCCCTGCTCAGACGTCATTGGGCACATCTGCTTGGCCCCCAGGCTCCAAACCATGGTTGGTTGGATTTCAATGGCGGCATCAAGGTGCCTTTGGTCTCGCACCGCGCACCATTTGCCTCAGCACCCGCTGATCGGGTCCCCCTTACCTGAAAATCTGGCCCTGCGCGTCGGCCAGCTCAACCTCAACATATCCTTATTAAAGAATGACACGGGACGTCGCCCGCACCTTTGCGGGCACATGCAACCCTGAGAAAAATAGTCACTTAAAAACATAGGGTTAAATGCGCGCCGTCAGGGTTTTCCACATCTATTAGAGCCCAAAAGTTTGCGCCATGCAGGCCTGGCGCGCATCTTTTTTACACCAAGGGCGCCCTACAGCGCTTTCACCGCAAACGCCAAATCGGCAAACAAAAAAGAAGAACGACAATGCAGAAACTCAATATGCTCGCCACCGGCGAAAACCTCTCCGACATCAAAGCCGCGGCAAAGAAGCTGGCAGTCCAGGGCGTCACAACCAAGGCCGCAGCTCTTGCCGAAGCGGCAGCCAAACATGGCGCTGCCACTTGGGCCGAGCTCAAATCCCGCGGCTGGTCGCTCGACGAGGACGGCGATATCAGCGCGGCTGCGGCCTGCAAGATGCCGGGGGACAACGTCAAAATCCAGGTCTACTCTCCTCTCATTGATCTCGACGAATATATTGATCTCGATGAAACCTGGAGCGTGAACGTGAGTCTTTCGACGCGCTACACCCCCTACCTCTACGTGAGCTTCGACTTCGCTGATGAAGGCTCCAACTTCGATCTGAGCGCGGACCAGAAAGAGGCCTTCGAAAAAGCCATTGAGACCGGGTCAAAGGCCGATGCCATCGTGGCCCAGGCCGCCCTGATCGAAGATGTGTTGGGGTGGTTTGAAAAATATTGGATTGAGACGACCACCGCAGATATCTGCAATCTGCAGCGCCTCGAGTTGGGCATCAAAGAGGAGGACCTCGTTTGGTGCCGCCCTGATAGGGGCGACGATGGCAACGGTGAGCAGTGTATCAAGGTTTATGACGCCGGTGACGGCGAAATGCTGGTGTGCCTCGAAGGTTCCAATCTTATTGAAGAGGAAGAGGACCCTTACGGCTACATCACTTACAAAGAGTACAATGACGTTCCCGACACGCCGGACGATTATGCGCTGATGGAAGAGGCCTTTCTGATCGCGGCGGGCATCCAGGCCCCCTTTGCGGGCAGCCGCTCGCATATGGATCAGCCCTGGTAAACAGGGCGCGTTTCATTTTCCTTCAGCGCCGCTTGTCCCCGTTCTTCCTCTGTCAGGAAGAGCGGGGTTTGCCGCAGGCCGCCCCCCTGCCCCAACGCACCAGCACCGCGTGCTGTCAAATCGGAACGTTATCCACATAAGAAGCTGCCTCTCCCCTATCTACCTTAAAACCAGCGCGTAGCTCCTCCTTAGACACCCCAATAAGGAGCCGGCGCATGCCGAACACGCCTATGCCAGACCAGACCAAACCCAAACGCCGCCGTACAAAGGCCGAACGCCAGGAGAGTGCTGCAACCTCACGCAGCCATGATGCGAAAAAACGCGAACAGGGGTTGGTGCGCATCAGCCGCTGGGTCGCCAAAGAGGACCTTGCTGCGGTTAAATCCTTTCTTGCCACCCGCGCGCAGCTGCGGCGCGACCGCTTGGCGCAGACCCAGGCCTTTGCGCGTCTCGACGCCGCACAGCCCGTCAAAAAAATCACGCGCGCTTCAAAACGTGACTCCAGGCAGACAGGTTTCGACTTCGGCTAAGATAGGCCCGCGCGTTCCCCGAGAAAAAGTCTTGCCGCCTACAGCCAGGCCATAATCTTCCCATATTCCCCGAATAAGGGTTTTCATGAACTAGGTCAGACTGATCAATAGGAACAAATTGAGCTGGCACGCGCATTTCGGTCGCAGACTGCGCATCGGCCTCTCAGGGGGGCTTTCGGCTCTCACATTCTTTCTCGCCGGAAATCGCGTGGCCGCCTTCAACAAAGCCTCTGATATAAATTTACCTCCACGCTCCGGCTGCAAGGCTAATAGAAGACGCAGTTTTGAACAACAAACCCCACCCGGCAAAACTCAGTGCAGAGGCTCAGACATTCCCCATGGACGCCCGCGGCCATTCCCAGAAAGGGACATGAGGCCGCCCCAATCAGCGCTGACATTATCCCTCAGGTCAGAGCTGATATTAAAGCCATCGCCAAAGCCCGGTGATCTCAGATCAGTCAAGATGCCCGACTGAAGGGGGGAGATGCGCCTTACACCGTCGGGTCTGGGCCAATTGTTGAGATGTTCGCGGCGGCCCCATAAGGCAGTATTTGGCGACAGCGACAGCGCAAGTCTACACCAACCCCCCTAATTGACGGGGTTGGTGTAGACTTAGGAGATCTGAAGGGTTCAGACAGCCACTCCCCTTCAGGAAACATGTCAGGCGGCCGCAGCTCCGGACGCCAGTACCACCCCTCCCATCGAGCAGGTCGATCTCAGGGCCTCCAGGTGATTACTTGATATCACTTACACCTATATATGGGAAAGGCGCAACTTCTCCTTCACGACAACCCGATCGATAGATCGATACCAAGCTGAGGGGGCGTTAAACCAGTTATACGCCAGGGCGCGTAAATCCAAAATATGCGCTACGGCGAATATTGAAGCCTTATGGGTTACCATCATCTTCAGCCCCACGACACCAGCCCTGCTGTCAGAGATGCTCCCACCGGTCAGTGCTGACATCACCCCTCAACTGAGGGCTGACCGCAAAATGCCCTCGGCGCTCATGTCAGCGCTGACCGCGGCCCGTGCCGACTTTACTGCTTAGCCTTGGCAACAAGATTTTCCCAGAAGAAGACAGGAAGCCCGCCGCTCTTCGATCCCGGCAGACCCCAAGGCGCCGAGCGCATGAATCTAGGTGAACTTGGTGAAAGACGCGTGGGGCGCACCTGGACCAAGTCAGATCACTTCGTCCGATTGTCCACAACAGTCCGCGCCGAGGCCTCTCCTGAGCAGACTTTAGGATGGCGTGCTGACCATTCCTCAAAGGCCATACCGTTCAAGGCCCCTGTCCGCCGCCCCCCCGACAATAAAGCACCCAAAACACCCCGACCTAAACGCTTGACGAACAGGCGCGACTTCGGCAACATTCCTCTCATGATCCCAGTATGCCACATCATTTTGAGCTTCCGAATACCGAGCTGATCTCAGTTCGTAATGTTCGGGAGTGGCATGGTGCGCAATGGGCCTTATACCCCCTTTTAGACGCCAGATTAGCGTCAGCGCGGCGGTTCGAGTCCGCCCGCTCCTACCATCAGCCTTGCGTTAGATGACGCACTCAAAGTGCTCCTACTCAACAGTCACAGTCTACGGCTTCATTCGGCCGCGACCGCGGAGGGGCACTGTCTGCTGGCCTCCCGACTTGAAGTGCTGGCTTGCCCATTCTGGGATGCCCGCGAGACGTTACCGAGACACTCCCCTCGAAATGATTACATGATATCGTATAGTCTAATTGACCCTTCGCACCGACATTGCGAGCGCGCACCGCGATGATCCCAAAAACTCCAGCCTCGCGAGCTCACTCTTGCTGCGCGCCCCGGAGACTCACTCCCCTACGAAAGTTTGGTTTCCCGCGAAAATCTTTTTCCCAAGAGCCGCGATCTAACCACCCTCGTGTCGCCTTGGCTCAGCAAAACCACCCGAAACATCCTGATTTATCGGATTTACACGCGTCGCAGGCCTGTCGCGCACCATTCATGTGGATAACCTATGGGCCAAGCATATCCTGGGACAGTTGCGGCGCCTAATTTTGTCATGACATTAGAAAAGGACACCGTCATGACACTCAACAACTGCACTTCCGAACCGACAGTTAAGGCATATCTTTCCAAACTGGCGCATGAACTGGCCTACTCTGAGACAGAGATCAGGGCCGGCCTTGAGTATGCAGACGGTGCCAGCCGCCGCAGCCACCCTCTTGGGGAATGGGATAACGCAGGCCGCTTCTACGCTCACGAGCGCACCTTCAGCGTTACCACTTGCCGCTCTCCCAGCCAAGCCTGGCCCTATTCTCAGATGGTGGCCGCACGGACTGCAGCTCATTGTGCCGAAGTCTATAAAGCAGACAACGCGACCCATGTCGGTCGCATCGGCCGCGCGTATAACAAACTTCTTGCAGGGGAAGATAAAGACGCCCTGCGCCGCCTTCTGACCAAAGGTATCCGCAAGCGCGAAGCCGAACTGGCGCGCGCGCCGTGCAGGTAATTTGCCCAGGGACGCAGCCAGACCTTTGCTTCAAGGTCTCTTTGCAAATCAAGCGACAGCACCTTACGGTCCCGTCTCCGAGCGCGAGACCGTAGAGGGCGCTCGACACCCTCAGCGCAGGTGCCGCTCCGAGCAGACAGAAAGCCTTACAAAGACCGAGAAAGCCCCGCCAGGTACACCTCGCGGCAAGCTGCATCGGGCGACTGACTCACGCTATGATTACATGATATCATATAAGTGGGAAGCCTCCGTTCTGCCCCTCCCCCGCCGACGCCGGCCACCCTGCCCTATCGGCACCGGCGTTATAAACATAAAAGTGAGACGATTTATGACGCACCCAATAATTAGGGGCAATTGTGAGCGGAAGAGACCTCCGCCAGCTATATACAGGCAATAAAAACGTCGCAGTTTTACCGCCACTACCACGCTCCAGTGAGTTTAGCCTCGGCCTATTTCATCTTCAAAGCAGCCTCTTAAGGCCATGAGGCGCATTACCCTCTTTTTCGATGTAAGCGATTTCGTCCCGCCCACCAAAGGGTCACGACCGCCTCCCAAACGACCCGCCTCTCGTCTGACGATGACAGGTGCTCAAGTCCCACATCCCAGACCACCCACCACGTCCGGGTAATGGTCTCTTCACCATTCTCTATCACTCTATGCAGACGGCGAGACCAACTTCGGTATCGCCGAGACACTCTTCTGCCAGCCCCGTGCTGACGTCACCTCTCAGGTCAGTGCTGACATCAGCGCTCTCGTCAGCACTGAACACAGAAAGCGGGGAGTTATTGATCCCGCCTGCCTGCAGCCCACTCCTCCACTATGCGCCGGATTAGCTCCGGCCGACTGGGCAGATCCTCCTCCACCCGGCGCGCTTCATCAAGGGCCTCTATCAGCACTGTTGGCATCCGAACCATCACCGGCTGGGTATCTACTTTGGGGCGTCCGCGTGATTTCATAATATTACTTATTGACAGATTGATTTCTTAGTATCATATATAAACACATGGACGGCGGAGGCGCAACTCCACCGCCCATGCTAACCATTCTGACTACGAGGATATCATCATGGCTGCTAACACCTCTACCACCCGCACCAGCGCGACTGAACCGCTCAATCGCCTGATCCGGCTCGACCGGCTGGAATTTCGCAAACTGCTGGACCTGTATTTCGAAGCCTTGCGGGCAGATTGGATCCATCACGTCACCCGGCAAAAATTCGGCACCAAAGCAGCAGCTGATAAAGGTCATACCGCGGCTTCGGCTTGGAGCGCTTGCACAGTGTCACTCCTTGTTATGCGCGACATGCGCACCGTCGACCCCGATCTACGCGAGGCCGTCGAGGTGTTGCTCAAGACTTGCCCCGGTGAGATGCCAAGCAGCGGGGACCTGATGCGCTGCGGGACTGAAATGCTCGCGCTTGCAGACAAACACAAGCGCGGCACTTCGGACTTGCTGCCGCTTTTGGACGATGCGTTTTGTCTGATCGAGTCTTATCACGGCACCCAAGCGCTGATGTCAGCGCAACGGTCTGCTTGATCCGAGGCAGGGTGGCCTGAGCACTCTGATTCCTAGGCTTCAGGTCACCCCCATCCCAATTTTACGCATCTTCGCACACCGGGCGCCACGCTCTGTGCCATAGATCATGCCTTTTTTCGGAGACGTTTTACTGATGCCCCTCAGCAAAGTCACATATCCCTTTCCCATCGACGGTTCGTTCCAGCAGATCTTTAAGGGTTCTTCCCCCGCACACTGGAAGTACGCCGCCACACAA
>Ga0209634_1001757_pt1 | contig 15652 bp, 29 predicted proteins | sample LinPmetageLP40_FD_184043 | JGI IMG/M metagenome (GOLD analysis project Ga0209634, IMG submission 184043) | Marine viral communities from the Pacific Ocean - LP-40 (SPAdes) (version 2) | ecosystem: Environmental > Aquatic > Marine > Oceanic | place: Pacific Ocean | collected 2010-08-26
GGTAAAAAATTTGCTGATAAATTTTTAATGACAAGACAAGCAATGATGGTTGTTGATGAAAGTACAGTTATTAAAAACTCTACAGCACTTCGTACTAAAGCTATTACCAAGCTTGGTAACTTAGCACGCTACCGGGTTATTATGACAGGTTCTCCTATAACAAATTCTCCTGAAGACTTATATGCTCAATGTAATTTTTTAAATCATGAGCTGCTAGGGTTTAGTTCAATATACACATTTCGTGCTAGGTATTGTCAACTTCAGCGACTATCTTTTGGTGGCCGTTCTTTTAATAAAGTGACAGGGTATAAAAATTTAGAAGAACTTAACACTAAATTACAAAAATTTTCTTACCGAGTATTAAAGAAGGATGCTTTGGATTTACCTGATCAAGTATGGATGAAAAGAATTGTATCCATGACTAACGAACAACTTGATGCTTATATGCAAATGAAGAAACATGCATTAGTGCAGCTCAAGGAAGAAACATTGACAACAACGTCAGTGCTTGCCCAGTTAATTAGACTCCATCAAATTGTTTGTGGTCATATGGCAACGGATGACGGTAAAGTTTTATCGTTGCCAAATAACCGTGTCAAAGAATTATTGGCCATTCTAGAGGAAGGCTATGGAAAAGCGATTATCTGGGCAAATTATAGACATGATATTCAAGCTATTGAAAAAACATTAATGAAGAAATATGGTGCGCGCTCCGTGGTCACTTATTATGGTAGTACTCCTCAAAATGATAGACAAGAAAACATCAGACGATTTCAAGAAGATGATGAAACACAATTCTTTATTGGCCAGCCAATGACCGGGGGACGTGGTATAACTTTAACAGCAGCTAGCTTAACAGTGTTTTATTCTAACAGTTATGATTTAGAAATTAGAGAACAAGCAGAAGCAAGAAACCATCGTATAGGAACATCTAAAAAGGTAACTTACATTGATCTTGTATCTGAGGGAACAGTTGATGAAAAAATTATTTATTCATTAAGAAATAAAATAAACTTAGCAACGTCCGTGTTAGCTGAGGATATTAGAAAATGGTTAATATAGGAGAAAGAAATGAGTTTATTAATGGGACGAAGAAGTAAGCAAACAGAAGAAATTCTTAAAAAAAAAAGAAAAGATAGTAGAATAGCTAAAACCCATAGTGTGGATGGTAGACCTATTGAACTTTTATTGCAAAATAGTAACTCCCCTAGAGATGTATTGGTAGATATACCTAACCTAACAAAAAAAAGGGGAATGGGTTCTTTGCAGTACAATATGCCAGAAGGAAAAGGAAAAAGATATTTGGCTAAAGCATTAAAAAAAGCATTAAAAAGAAGAAAAAAATAAATATGATTTGTCCTCATTGTAAAGGTAATGGTTATCTCAGGCTATGTTTTGAGACAGAGAAAGCTATAGAACAATGTTGGGTATGTGACTCTAAAGGAGAAGCCAATGAGACTAAACATTTTAGTCAAACATGGCAAGATGGAGATGATAAAGAAAGTTTTCGCACAATCTATTATGGTCCTTTACTTGATCCAGATGGATTTAAAGACTATAGAATAGAAAAAGAATGATTAAAGTATTTTTATTAATTTTAATGATGCATTCCCCTGACATGCCTACTGTTAAGTACCAGGCTTATGTTTTACCCACTTTAGAAGCGTGTGAAAGAGCTAGAATTGTAAGAGAAAACCTTACAAATAATATAGCTAAACAAAGAGGCATAAGCCCTGTATGGGTAAAAAGTCAGTGTATTGAGATGGATATGTTCTACCAAGAAATTTAATATTGTTTATTACTTAAAATATAGGTATAATTCGCTAAAATATTAAAAAAGGCAAGGTTATGTTATTACCTAATAGTCCTGTACGAAAAATATATGAATGTCACAAATGTGGTGATGTATCGGTTCATTTTTATGATCCTAAACACAATAAAGTTTTTTCTGGAGAAGAATGGCAAAGTGTTATGGTGGATGGAAAAGAGGCTTTACGAAAAATTATAAAGCCTCTCACAGAAGATCCTAAGTTTTTTACTGATTAATTCTTACTTCGTTCATCAATCATTCTCCCTATTACATATATCATAAATCCAATACCCACTAGGGCTAAGAGTATTAGCCCTAGTAAAATGTTTGTTACCATCATGCTCATTGTAGGTTTCCTCTTGATCCTATGTCATTTTCTCGGTGATAATTGTCAACAACAGTGGAAATCTCACTTAAAAAGTTTTGGCAACGCCGCATATCTTCTTCTAAGTTTACTATCGCTTTAAACATACTTTTTGCATTAGGGTTTTTATTACCCATAACTTCATCTCGTATGTAATTATTATTGATTTTATCATACAACTCTTTACTTCGTTTTGAAAATTCTTTTAAAAGTTCTCTTTCTGTCATATCTAAATCAAGTTTGATAATATGCTCTGTCATACAGTCGCCTCTTCAACAATTTTTTCTAACTGCATAGGTTTAGAAAGCTTTGATTTTTTACAAAGTTTCTCAAGCAGCTTTCGTGTTTTCGCTGTAATCATTTGATTATAATGTGTTTGTGTTGGTTTTTTCATTTTTTTCCTTTGGTTTTAATTTTTTTATTTCATCTCGCAATTCAAAAATTCTTACTAATGAATTGTGATGCATTTGATTGAGCTCTCGATTATTTTCATTTAATTTATTATTATCCCATACTTTATTTTCATATTGAGCTAATAAATTTTTATATAAATATTTATAATCTTTAGCCATTAATTAGAATATGTTGAACGACCACATGTTGAACGACCATTTCTTTTTACTCCAATATTTCTATCATAATGTTTCCAACCTATAATGCCTTCCTCTGCATCTTCGTGATGGACCTGTAAAAGCAAACCAAATCTAGTTTGTTTACAAAACAACCATAAAAATAAATCTGCTAAATAATTAAAAATAAATCGATTTCTCATACTATGCTCCTACTCTAAATAAAGCATCTGGTTCATTCCATCTGCTGTAAAAATCAACACGTCTATTCTTTAATTGGTTATAATTCATGACATCTTGAATACGCTTTAGATAGTCACCAACAGAGCTGCAATCATAAATTTTATCCCTAACTTTTTCTAAATTAGATATAAATCTCTTATGATTATAAGAGGGATCATTCATTACTCGGATCATTGCTTGAATAAAACTACGACGTTTAAAATTAGAATAATAAGGCTCTACATCATAAATTTGTTGTGCAAATTTTTTTCCTTTTTCTAAAGTTTCAATGCGAAGTTCTCCTTGAATAAATCTTTCACGAAGTACTTCTCTCCCTGCTAATCCTTTTGTTCGGCAAAATAAAAATAATATGCTCCACATATCAAAATTATATTTTCTTTTTAAATGATTATAGATCTCATATTCAGGATAACTTTCATCTTTTGCATTTTGTGTTACATACAAATGTAACCAGTCTTCCATCTTCCATTGTCTCCTTGCTGCATTAAGACCAATTAAAGCATTAATCATAGCTTTTTTTGATTTAGCATTTGGATCAACAACAAAATAAAAAGGAAGATTTAATTCTTTGGCAATTGTTAAACGTGTTTGACCATCGATAAGTTCTCCTTTCATATTTACTGTTCCAGGAGACATCAACCAACCATGTTTTTCAATTGATTTTTTTAAAGACTCTAATCCTTTTATGTCTCTGTTCTCTTCTATAATTATAAATGAATTATAGTTAAAGGTGGAATATACACTTCCAACTATTGTTGAATTTTTTATATTAAAAGTCATCCTATGCCTCCTTATGATAATTTTTAATGAACTCATCAACTTTCCATTGATCGTAATCAAATTCTTTATCGTCTACATGATCTTTTAAAGCTGATATAAGTAACGAGCCACGCGAACCGTGTTTCGTTGAAATCTTTCTTATACAATCTTTGAACGTAATGTTACTTCCAAAATTAAGTGGAAGCTGCACTGGTTCTTTACAAGTAAATGCATTTAATATTTTTTTAAACATTTCTTTCTCCTTTATAAATGTAATATTTTAATACATTATATTAACTAATGTGTCAAATATGGCTGTTTTCTGGGGTATTCTTACTTATTATTTTTTAAATATTTAATTAATTTTTTTAATCTTTCAATATTATCTTTATTAAATCCTAATGTTAAATTACACCGGTTACAAAGAAGCCCTCTTGGTAAAAGCCCAGGGGTTTTTTTAAAATCTTTTTTATCGTTCTTATGATCGTGATCTATACATAACTCTTTATTAAAATTAGGTGTGTTTTTATTTTTTCGTTGAGGAGCTTTTTCTTTGAACACATCACCACACCCATCACAAATAGGAAGTTTCTTGTCCCACCATTCGGCTATTTCATTACCCCACTCACATCGTATATTTATTTTTTTAAGATCTTCTCTGCCTTTTTTTGTTTTTCTTTTTTTGTCTGCACTAGCTTTGTTAGCTTTTCTATGGGCAGTTTTTCCTTTTTCTGTAGCCATATACTTTGCTTGTCGTTTGTTGCTAATCATCTATTAGTTTTATTTATTTTTTAGGTTATTTCCACTCTTTATTTTCTTCATAATTTATTTCTTCATCATATTGCAGTAAAGTAAAATGTGTTTTAATAATGTTCCAATGCTTTTTACTTGGGTATGAAAAATATTTTGTAAAGCGAAACCAATGTTCAACGGTAGTATAATCAATACCTGTTAGATCACTTAATTTTCGAGAAGTTGTTTGTGAACGAAGATATGTTACAAATTCTTCTTGTGCCGGGAGCCGTGGTCTATGAACCATTTCATCTTGCAATAATTCTTTTATTCTTTCTGGTTTATCTTTTAATATTTCTTTAAATACTTGTATGGATAAAGTTTCTTGAACACGATGATTGGATGATCTTGTTTTCTTTCCCATTAACAACCGAGCTGCATATCGTTCAGCGTTTTCCGAAGAATCAATTGCCGTTGGTGTCCTCCACATCTTTATTTTTTTTTTCATCTTTATTTTCTTCCTCATCTAAAGCAACAGCAATATCTAAAGGTCGATGCATATTAACACCTTTAGCTGCCCACCTGTCTTTTCTTTTTTTCCATGTTTCTTTTACCGTGCCATCTTTATTTATCTCTCCTCGCTTTCCATCATTCGCTGTTGGTGTTGGCCACATCTTTATTTTTTTTTTTTCTTCTTCCTGAACTTTTGTTCCAAGTGTATGGCCTCTTGTTCCTTTTTGTACAGAGGGAGGAACACCATACCCGTCTTTCCAATCTCTAGATCTTGGTGTTGGCCATTTTTTTCTTTTCTCTATTTCCCGGTATTGGACAGCATCCTCTAACGTATTCGTTAGAGGGTTTCTTCCTGTCTTAGCCATCGTCTCGGGAAGTCTCGGAGTCGAATGACTTCTCGCCATCGGTGTTGGCCATGTAGGACTGGATGATGCTGAGTCCGATGTAGTAGGGGATGGAGGGAACCAAGGAGTTACCGAGAGATTTAAGTCGGTCCACCCTTTTGGGTACCCCATTAACCACTCGACCCACATTGGGCTCAATGTCCCACCACCCATCCCACGGACGTCTGGATGGTTCCCTAACATCTTCTGCATCTTGCCTGTTGGCCTCCCAGCTGCGTCCTCGTTGGCTGTCGGAGTTGGCCACTTCTGAGGTTGTGGATGTAATCTCTCCTCCCTCACTTGATCCTGAAGTCTTATCTGCATCGGCTGCCCACTCGGTCTTTTCAGGTGACCCTCGTCCAATGCTTTCTTGATCCCTGGAAGGTTCGATCCCCCGGCTATGTTGTCTGGTGTCCTCCACATTTTCATGTCCGTTGTCTTGTTGCCGTATTGAATTTGTTCTGCTAGGTTTCCAGGATTGACCGTGTTCCTCCCAATACTTTTCCGAAACTGTTTTCTCTTCTCCATTGCTTCTGGGGACCTGTTGCTGATCACTGTTGTGCTTGGCGTGAGCCACAATCCAGATTCTTTCTCTTTGGTGGTTGGCGCCGACGCTCGAAGCTGAAATACTAAACGGCCTAACGGCGTAACCTTCATCTTCCAAGTTTTGGATAACGGTGTCAAGACCGAGTTTAATGTGTCCACTAACGTTTTCTCCAATAACCCAAGTTGGCCTGAGCTCTTTGACAAGTCTAAAATACTCTGGCCAGAGATGTCTCGGATCTTCTTCACCTTTTTTTCTACCTGCAACGGAGAAAGGTTGGCAAGGGTATCCTCCTGTAATGATGTCAATTTTTTTTGTGTCGGAAATAATTCCGTCTGCTCTAAGTCTTTCATAATTTAACTCCCTAAGATCCGTGTACCGTGGAACGTGGGGAAACCTTTTCTCCAACACTTCCAAACAATACTTTTCAATATCACAAAATGCAATAGTTTCAAAAGCTCCTGTTGCTTCTAAGCCCAGGCTGAAACCACCTATGCCTGAAAACAAATCCAAATGTCTAAGTTTCATTCTTTCTCCTTTATGTTTTTTTAAATAATATCTAATCCTTACAGGTAAAATAATTAGTAGGGAAGATTTATTTCAAAAAATTTCAAACTGATTTGGACCTATTGAAGAAAAAAATGAAAAAATTTCAAACTGATTTGGACCTATTGAAAAGAAATTTCAAAACTTTTGAAACGAAAAAATAAAAAAAATAAAAATTTTAAAAAGAACAAAAAGCGAACACCTGGAAAATGGCTGTTTTTAGCCAAAAAAAATAAAAAACCCTTTAAGACTCTAATAGGGGGGCTAATGGGGTATATAATAAGGGTATATAATAGGTTGCCTATTATGTAATATAATGTAATAATTTATTATATTTATTAGAAAGGATAAAATAAGATGTTTAAAAAAAATGATTTAATTGAAACTTTACACACTAACCAAAAAGGAAGAATAATTGAAACAGTGGTTTCAAGTAGTTCAAAATTAAACAATAGTTATTTAGTAGCTTTAGAATGTCCAATTAAAAACACTTTAGAAACTAGAACAATAAATATTAAATTTCATGATAGTGAAATAATATTAATAAAAAGATCAGAAAGGAAAAATTAAAAATGAAAAATAAAATATTAATAAATGAAAATATTGAAAATAGTTGTCTTGATTATGTTTTAGTAACTTTAAACACAGCACCATATTTAAAAAGTGAATTAAATACTTTAATTGAGGACATAAACGAAGAGCCTAACACTTCTGGAATGGTTAGGCATTGGGACAAACAAGAAGTTTTAAAAGTAACCACATTATTAAAGGCTTTAAAATGAAAAATAAAACTTTTATTTATAGGGGTTTTGAAATAGTTCAAAACCCCAATAGCTTTAATATTTATTATGAAAATGATAAACTATTGAAAATAATACCTATAGATAATAATAAAAGCATCAAAGTAGTTGAAACTTTTATTGATGAACATTTAAGAAAGGAAAATTAAAAATGAATAAAGATAATGCACATTGGATCATATTATATTTGTTCGCTTGTTTAATAGCTTTGTATATTCCACATTGGATATAATAAAAAAATAATTAATTAAGAAAGTAGAAAGGAAAAAAGAAAATGAAAAATTTAATATTTAATAAAACAAAAGGCAATTTATTGAATTATGATAATAATGCAAAAACAGTAAAAGGCCAAAAGAAAGGATATAAAACAGCAATTTTATATCTTGCCCCACATATTCAAAGTGGTTTTAATGTTTGTTCAATGGCCTCTAAAGGCTGTTCAAAGTCTTGTTTGTATACAGCTGGAATGGGTATTTTTTCCAATGTGCAACTTGGCCGAATAAATAAGACAAGATGGTTTATACAAGAGAGAGAAAGTTTTCTTGAAAAGTTAACAAAAGAAATTAAAAAGTTTTCTGAAAAATGCAAAAGAGAAAATTTTAAACCTTGTATTAGATTAAATGGAACTAGTGACATTTCATTTGAAAATTTTGGAATTTTTGAAAAGTTTCCTAAAATAAAATTTTATGATTATTCAAAAATTTATAAAAGGGCTTTAAAGTTTATCAATGGCCAATACTCTTCAAATTATTCTATTACTTATTCATTAAATGAAGATAATAGAAACCTTGCTTTTGATATTTTAGAAAAGGGGGGGAATATTTCGGCTGTGTTTCGTGATTTCATTCCAAAAAAATATAAAGGTTTTAGGGTTGTAAATGGTGATGAAACAGACTTGAGGTTTTTAGATCCTAAAAATTGTATTGTGGGATTAATAGCAAAAGGAAAAGCCAAAAAAGATTATTCTGGTTTTGTCTTAGATAATTAAAGAAAGGAAAAAATAAAATGAGTGAAATAAAAAAAGAATGTGCTGAATATTTAGGGGAAAGGGGAATTTTTAGAGATATTAAAAGATGTAGAAAATATAAAAATTTATGGTTCATAGTTTTTAAAGATTACCCAAAAGATGTAGAAATTTCTTTTATAGGTTCAATTATTTATGAATGTTATGATGAAATACATATTTCATTAATGAAGTGGAATATTTTGTTTTATCAAAAAACTTATTTAGAATTAAATAATGAGGGGATAAAATGAGTGATTTAAAAAATAAAATTAAAAATAAACTAAGAGATATTTTTAAAAAACATAAAATTAAAAATAAACTAAGAGATATTTTTAAAAAACATAAAACTATTACTTTAACAAGTGAAGAACATAGTTTTTTAGTTGAAGAGTTAGGGGAAAATAGAAATAGATTCCAAGAGCTTTTAGATGATGAAATTATATCTATTAAAAATGATTATTTAATAAAAGGAATAGAAAGCAATATTGAAGGATATAAAAAAGAAATAAGGCTTTTTAATTCTATTTTAAAAAAACTTTAACAAGAAAGGAAAAAAGAAAATGAGTGATGAAAAAATTATAAAAATTTATATTGAAGGGGGTTGTTTAGTTGATGTTTTAAACTTGCCTCCACAATATACTTATGAATTAATTGATAATGACAATGAAGAAGAAAGGAAAAAAGAAAATGAGTGATTTAAATTTACAAAATCTAAAAGTTAATGAAATTTTAAAATTTGATGATTATCATCATATTTTATATAATGATGATATTAATTTAAATGGGATGTTAGGAATAGTAAAAAGCATTTATCAAGATAAAAGTTATAATCATTATCAAATAGAAGTTGAATTAATTGATAAAAAATACTCTGAGGATTTGGAAGAATGGGACAATTGCCTTTGGTTCACAATTCCAGAAAATCAATATGATGCTAAATTTACAATATTAAATAGAAAGGAAAATAAAATATTAACAGTACATTTTAAGAGTGATTATGGGATTGAAAGAATGTATCCCACTTGTGAAACTTCAACAATGATTGTTTCATTATTTGGGGGTGATAAGTCTATAAATGATGATAGAAAAGAAACCCTCAAAAAATTAGGTTATGAATTTAAAACAGTAGAAAGGAAAATATAAAATGGAAAATATAAAATGGAATGCAAACGAAAGATCAATATATTATAAAGATATAGAAACAAAAATAATAAAAAGTATTGATTTAATTAATAAAGAAATTTTTCAAATTCAAGAGTATATAATTGATTATGAACAATTTGGCGAAAAAGATATTAATAAACTAGAAGAATTTTCTAGAAATTATCCTTTTCAATTTTGTATAATGGATATGAATAATTCCCATTATTGGGGTTGTGATGGTCTATCTTTATATAAACCATCTGAAGAAAAAAAGAAATTCAAAGTTACTTTAAACAGTGATGAAAGTTATTCTATTATTATTGATGCTGAAAATGAACTTGAAGCTAATAAAATGGCAACCGAAAAATTCAATAATCAAAACCCCCCTTATATTGATTTTAAAATTGAGGATGGCCAAGGCTTTGATATTATTGATACTGAAGAAATAAAAGAATAATTAAGTTAATTATATAAGTGTTATTGAAGGGGTTTTAATACCCCTTTTTTAATGCCTTGTTGTTCGTGTTTCGTGTTTCGTGGTTTATACACTACTACACTACATACACCTTTTAGACCCTTTAGAAAAAAAATATTTTTTTTAGTTGGTTGAGAAGTGTAGAAGTGTTTAAAATTCAATTTTTTATTATGTGATATGGTTTTATTGCCCTACACTTCTATTTTTAGTAGTGTGTAAATATACACTACTAGTGTATATGAAAAAAAGAAATTAGCTGTTTCCCTTGTTTTTTTTCTTAACACCATATAACAAAAAAGAAAAATAAAATAAAATAAAAGCATTATGAAAAAAGAATTAATAGATGGAAGAAAAGCTACAAAGTTAACCCCAAAACAATTAAGGTTCGTTTATGAGTATTGTACAAAAACTTTATTGGGTTCTCAATCAGCAACAGAGTCAGCAAGGAAGTCTGGATATTCTGAAAGTGTTTGCAAAAAGATGGCTTGGGAATTGCAAGACCCAAAAAAATACCCATTAGTTGCCGAAGCTATTTATGATATGAAAAAAGAACACCAACAAAAATATTCTGTTTCAATGGATAAGCATTTGGCAAGGCTTGAAAGTTTAGGCCAAAGAGCTGAAGAAGAAAAACATTTTTCAGCTTCAATAAATGCCGAACAATTAAGGGGAAAAGTTGGGGGGTTATATGATCCAACTATAAGGCTTGAAAGTGCCATTGAAAACTTACCAAGAGAACAACTAATTAAAAAATTAAGTGAGTTACAAAAAAAAGATATTCCAATAATTGGTGAAGAAAATATAATAGAAGTTGAACCAGAAAAAAAAGAAAAGAATAAAATAAAACTATTGAAAGAGTAGCCCCAAACAATTTAAATTATTATTGTAAAAGTGAAGAATGAAAGAAAGTAATTTTATTAAGATAATTAAAAGAAAGCTTAACTTTTATAATCATTATAGAATTGAAACTACTACAATGAATGGTTTTCCAGACTTGCTTTGTATTGGGTTAAATATGGATACTATTCTAATTGAAGTTAAAATTGCAAAAGGTCTTAAAATAAGCTTATCACCTCATCAAATAAGCATGAATATAAAGCTCTGGAATGAAGGAAACAAAGCAAACTATATTATTGTATTATCTGATAAACAAGCCCTTGGCATTCCTTCAGAGTGTCCTATTCTCTATGAAGGGTTAAAAGCCAAGCATTTGGCCTTAAATGGTGTAAACGAACCCCCAACAGCTTATAGTTGGCATACTATATCTAGATATTTACAAACGAAACACGAAACACGAACCGAAAAACCCCAGAAATGAGCCATTTATATGTTACGATAACTTTTATTATTGTAACATATACCAAAAACCCCCAGAAATTGGGCATTGTTCGTGATTAATGGCTAGGTACTTATGAAATATGAGGAAAAGGGCAGAAAACAGCCATTTATGAGATATTATTTCCAGGGACAGGTTTTTTAGAAGGGTGCTTGTAATCATGTTTCAAATTTTCAGCCATCAATTTTTCATATGATAACGATTTTATTAGGGGGTACCCCTTTTTTTAGTGTAAATGAGGGGTAGGAGTCCCTATGGCCGAAAATATTAAAAAATTTGAAAAGTATTCGGATGAAGAATTAAAGTTAATGTTGGCAATTGCTATGCATGATGATGCTGCTAAAGCTAATGATAGTTTTATGCATTTTGTTAAAATGGTTTGGCCTGAATTTATTGATGGATATCATCATAATGTTATGGCTAAAAAATTTGAAGACATTGCTTCAGGAAAATTAAAGCGATTAATTGTTAATATGCCTCCAAGACACACTAAATCAGAGTTTGCTTCTTATTTATTTCCAGCCTGGTTAATGGGTAAGAAACCAAAAACAAAAATAATTCAAGCAACTCATACAGCAGAACTTTCATATCGTTTTGGTAGAAAAATGCGTAACTTAATGGATGATGATGGATATAAAAAAATTTTTAAAGATGTGCGTTTGCGTGCAGACAGTAAAGCATCTGGCCGTTGGGAAACAAACCATGCTGGGGAATACTTTGGTGCAGGTATTGGTGGTGCAATTACAGGTCGTGGTGCTGATTTGTTAATTATTGATGATCCACATTCAGAGCAAAGTATTAGTGAAACAAATTTTGATAGTGCTTTTGAATGGTATATGTCAGGACCTAGGCAAAGACTTCAGCCTGGTGGTGCTATAGTTGTTGTTATGACACGTTGGTCGGAACGCGATCTAACGGGTCGATTAATAAAACAACAAGCAGAAACAAAAGCGGATCAATGGGAAGTTGTTGAGTTTCCAGCATTGTTACCAAGTGGTGCACCTATCTGGCCTCAGTATTGGAAACAAGATGAGCTCGAAAAAATTAAAGCCAATTTACCTGTTATGTCCTGGGAGGCACAATACCAACAACAACCAACATCTCAAGAAGGAGCTATTATTAAAAGAGAATGGTGGAAGATGTGGGAAAAAGAAGATATGCCTCAACTTATTCATGTTATACAAAGCTATGATACAGCTTTTAGTAAAAAAGAAAAAGCCGATTTTAGTGCTATTAGTACTTGGGGAATTTTTAAAGCAGGGTTTAATGAAGATAATATTATTTTGCTTGACTGTGTTAAAGAACGTTGGGAATTTCCAGAATTAAAAAAAGAAGCTTTAAAGCAATATGAGTACTGGGAACCTGAAACAATAATTGTTGAAGCAAAAGCAAGTGGAATGCCTTTAATTCAAGAGCTGCGTCAAATAGGAATTCCTGTTGTTAGTTATTCTCCTTCCAGAGGTAATGATAAATTAACAAGAGTAAATGCTGTGTCACCTATTTTTGAATCAGGGCAAGTATGGGCTCCTGAAGGAAAAAAATTTTCCGAAGAAATGATTGAAGAATGTGCTGCATTCCCTTATGGTGAGCATGATGATTTAGTTGATAGTATGACGCAAGCCTTAATGCGTTATCGTCAAGGTAATTTTATTGCATTAAAGGATGATTATGAAGATCCCATTAAACCAATCTATGAACAACAACCCGAATATTACTAATAACTAGATTTGTCACAATGAATAAGGTATAAAAAAATATGGCAGAAAATAATATAGATCAAAAAATACAATCAGTTGTAGGTGAAACAATTGAAGATGCAATTAAAAATGAAGAGCCTGTTGAAATAGAAATTGTTACAGAAGAAACTATTATTGATGATGAACCAATGGAACAAGGTTTCTATGATAATTTATCTGAAGGTATGGATGACAGTGATCTAGGTATTATTGCTAGTGATCTTATGGGAGATTATGAAAACGATAGAGCGTCACGCGAAGAATGGGCAAATACATATACACAAGGATTAGATTTACTAGGAGTTAAGTTTGAAGAAAGAACAAGACCGTTTCGTGGTGCGAGTTCCGTTACACACCCTTTATTAGCAGAAGCCGTTACCCAATTTAGTTCGACAGCTTTTAAAGAAATGATGCCATCTGATGGTCCTGTGAGAACGCGTGTTGTAGGAAAAGAATCAGTGGAAGTGTACCAACAATCACAACGCGTAAAAGAATTTATGAATTATAATCTAACACAAGTAATGGAAGAGTATACACCTGAGTTAGATCAAATGTTATTTTATTTACCACTTAGTGGTTCCACATTTAAAAAAGTGTATTACGATGAGCAGCTTGGAAGAGCTGTGTCAAAATTTATCCCGGCAGAAGATCTTATTGTTCCTTACACAGCAAGTGATTTAAATTCATGTGAACGTGTTACGCATGTCGTTAGACTATCGGAGAATGATGTACGAAAAAAACAAATAGCAGGATTTTACCGAGACATTGATATTAGTCCATCTCCTCCTAGTACACCATCTTATAGTACAGGAAACATTAAAGATGCCATTAATAATTTGGATGGAGTTCAACCAACAGGTCAATCATACATGGTATCTATTTTAGAATTTCATGTTGATTTAGATTTGGTGGGTTATGAAAATAAACAAGGTGGAGAAGAAACAGGAATTAAACTTCCCTATATTGTAACACTAGATGAATCATCAGGAAAAATTTTATCTATTCGTCGTAACTATGAAGAAGGGGATACATTATTTAAAAAGAAACAATACTTTGTTCATTATAAATTTTTACCAGGATTAGGTTTTTATGGTTTTGGTTTAATACATTTAATTGGTGGTTTATCACGAACAGCGACACAAGCTCTTCGTCAATTAATTGATGCTGGAACATTAGCTAATCTTCCTGCGGGTTTTAAGGCACGTGGTCTACGGATCGCTGATAATGATGAGCCTTTACAACCAGGAGAATTTAGAGATGTAGATGCACCATCTGGTGCCATTCGAGAAGGATTAATGCCACTACCATACAAAGAACCATCACAAACATTATTTGGTTTACTTGGTTTTGTTGTTGATGCAGGTCAACGTTTTGCACAAATAGCAGACATGCAAGTTGGTGATGCAAATCAAGGAGCACCTGTTGGAACAACTATTGCACTACTAGAACGCGGTTCGCGTATCATGAGTAGCATTCACAAAAGAATGTATTATGCAATGCAAACAGAATTTAAATTATTAGCTAATGTTATTCAAACATATCTTCCTGATGAATATCCTTACGCCGTTGTTGGTGGAGATAGATCTATTAAACAATCAGATTTCGATGAACGCGTTGACATTATCCCTGTCGCTGATCCGAACATATTCTCCATGGCGCAACGCATTCAGTTGGCACAAACTCAGCTTCAGTTAGCAACGAGTGCACCTCAATTACACAATGTGAAAGAAGCTTATATTCGCATGTACGAGGCATTGGGTGTTTCGGATATTGACAAGATTATGAAATTGGAAAAACCCGAACCTATGAGCCCATCCATGGAGAACCGTAAATTAATAGAAGAAGATAAGATTGAAGCTTATGAAGGACAAAATCATGATGCCCATATTCAAGCACATTTAGTTTTAGGGCTATCACCTGTTGTACAATTAATGCCTCAAATAGGTGTTGAGATTAATAAACATATTTTACAACATGTTACAATTAAGGCAAAAGAAGCTGTGGCACAACAAATAGAGCAAGCAGAACAACAAATGGGTGAAACAGCCGAAGGTGGAAAATTAGAAGACATGACACAATCACAAATTGCTACGCTAGAAGCACAGTTCTTACAAGAGGTTCAACAAATGCAATCTCAAATGAGTGGTGAAGGACAACCAGATCCTGTAGTTCAATTAAAACAACAAGAGCTGCAACAACGTGCAATGAAAGATCAAGCACAATTACAATATGATCAACAACGTTTAGGATTTGAACAGAAAAAATTAACTCAAAAAGATGATATAGACAGAGCGCGTATTGATTCTCAAGAAGATATTGCTCAATTAAGAGCTAATGTAAATCTTAAAAAATTAGATGATAATGCTAAAGGTCCTGGTTTTCAATATATTAAAAATGGTGGATAATGCCTTTAATAACTCCTCAACAAATATTTGATAGTTATATTGATCTTCTTGATAAATTTATTAAAGACACAGTAACTAGTGATCATTTAGCTTTAATAATGGCAGAAGTTTTAATGGTAAAAGTAAAAGAATTATTTGAAGGAAAAGGATATAATGAAGAGCAGACTTTACTATTTATCCAACATGCTTTACAAGAATTAGATGAAGACAAACCAACAATACACTAGGAGAAAAAATGGCATTAAATAATCCAAAACCAAAATACATAAATGGATCTATGTACCCTAA
>Ga0209634_1001758_pt1 | contig 15650 bp, 12 predicted proteins | sample LinPmetageLP40_FD_184043 | JGI IMG/M metagenome (GOLD analysis project Ga0209634, IMG submission 184043) | Marine viral communities from the Pacific Ocean - LP-40 (SPAdes) (version 2) | ecosystem: Environmental > Aquatic > Marine > Oceanic | place: Pacific Ocean | collected 2010-08-26
TCAGGAGAAAGCACAAATTGAATTTGACACATTTGTGAAAAAATTAAGAGACAAAGGAGTAAATGTAATTGTCGTAGAAGATACGGTTGAGCCTAATACGCCAGATTCTATTTTTCCGAACAATTGGGTCTCGTTCCATGATGATGGACGCATTGGTTTGTACCCCATGTGTGCTCCAAACCGAAGAGCAGAGAGAAGAATGGATATCTTTGATCTTTTCAAAGAACAGCACGGATTAGAAGTGTCGAGTTTTGAAGATTTTACACAATATGAGAATGAAGAAAGGTTTTTAGAAGGAACAGGCAGCATGATTTTGGATCGACTGCATACGGTAGCCTATGCCGCCCTTTCTATACGAACAGATCGAGAAATATTTGAAGAATTTTGCCAAAAATTCGGATATCAGCCTGTTAGTTTTGTTGCAAATCAAACCGTAAATGGAGAGCGCTTGCCTATATATCACACCAACGTGATGATGTGCGTGGCAGATGAGTTTGCGATAGTTTGTTTGGACTCGATAGATGATATCAATGAAAGACTTGAATTGATACATTCTTTGGAAGAAAATGATATAGAAATCATAGAGATATCGGAAGAGCAGGTAAGTCAATTTGCCGGGAATATGTTGCAGGTGCAATCAACAGAGGGTATTAAGTATTTGGTCATGTCTTCATCTGCTTTCAATTCATTGGATTCAAAGCAAATTAGTGACATCGAAAATTATTGTCCTATTATATACAGCCCACTAGACACCATTGAGGCTTTGGGAGGAGGAAGTGCACGCTGTATGATGGCGGAAGTGTTTTTACCTAAGAAATAGAACATTATGGCGGAACAATCTATTTCTACTTTCATAGAAAAACACTACCTGCATTTCAATTCGGCAGCACTGGTGGATGCAGCCAAGGGTTACAAAAAACACTTGGCAGAAGGGAAGAAGATGTTGGTTTCCTTAGCAGGAGCCATGAGCACTGCTGAATTGGGAAAGTCATTTGCAGAAATGATTCGGCAAGACAAGGTACAAATAATCTCTTGTACAGGTGCAAATTTGGAAGAAGATATCATGAACTTAGTGGCGCATTCTCATTATAAACGGGTGCCTGAATATAGAGACTTGACACCACAAGATGAATGGGCACTTTTAGAAAAGGGTCTCAACAGAGTGACCGACACTTGTATTCCTGAGGAGGAAGCATTTAGGAGGTTGCAAGGACATGTTTTTGAAATATGGAAAGAGGCTGAAAATAAAGGAGAACGATATTTTCCGCATGAATTCATGTATAAATTGCTGCTATCAGGAGTCTTGGAGCAATACTACGAAATAGACCCAAAAGATAGCTGGATGTTGGCAGCTGCGGAGAAAAATTTACCGATCATCGTACCGGGATGGGAAGACAGCACCATGGGCAATATTTTTGCCTCCTATTGTATGAAAGGTGAGTTGAAACCTTCCACCGTGAAGTCTGGAATAGAATATATGACTTACTTGGCAGCATACTACACCAAGGAAGCTGGGACAGATGGCATTGGTTTTTTTCAAATTGGGGGTGGCATAGCGGGAGACTTCCCTATATGTGTGGTGCCGATGCTTTATCAGGATATGGAATTGAAACAAACGCCATTTTGGAGCTATTTCTGCCAGATATCAGACTCGACTACCAGCTATGGATCGTATTCGGGCGCGGTGCCGAATGAGAAAATTACCTGGGGGAAACTCGATATTAACACCCCTAAATTTATTGTAGAATCAGATGCTACTATCGTGGCACCACTCATATTTGCCTATGTATTAGGCTGGTAGGTGAACTATTATTTGTGAAACGAATGTTAATTAGCTAACTTAGCTAATCAATCTAGGAAAAATGACTATAGTCAATATACATCACGCCAAAACACATCTCTCGAAGCTTATTGAAGCAGTACTCAATGGTGAAGAAGTAGTCATAGCCAAAGCTGGTGTGCCAAAAGTCAAATTGGTGATAGCTGAACCTAAAAAACGTATGCCTGGGGCTCTCAAAGGTAAGATATGGTTGGCAGATGATTGGGACTCTAAGGAGACCAATGAAGAGATAGCGAAGTTGTTTTATGAGGGGGATATCGGTGAGTAAACCCAAATACTTACTTGATACAAATGTAGTTATTTGGTGGTTGTTACATCATCCAAGGATTTCTGATGAACTAATTAATACTATTCAGACCAATGAAGTGTGTGTAAGTATGATAAGTTTGTGGGAAATCACTATCAAAAAACAAATCAAGAAATTAAGTTTGTCCAAAGATTTGTTACAAGCAATTAATGGAAGTCATTTTAGGCTTGTGAACCTGAATGTTCAGGACTTTGATAATTTAGGAACCCTTCCATTTCATCATCGTGATCCATTTGACCGAATTATAATAGCTCAAGCAATAACAGAAGGGTTAACGATCATCACTAGTGACAGAATTTTTAAACAATACCCTGTTGATATTTTGAAGATATAATATGAATATAGAATTAGCACTAAAAGAGCTTATTACCCAAGCATTTCAATCGCTTTTCAGTCATGAAATAACGATCGAAGAAATTTCACTTCAGCCTACACGAAAAGAATTTGACGGTTCATATACTCTGGTATGTTTTCCTTTTGCAAGGATATCAAAGAAGAAGCCCGAAGAGACTGCTCAAGTCATTGGTGAGTTCATGCAAAAGGAGTGTGATATCGTAAGCAACTTTAATGTGGTCAAAGGATTTTTGAACATGGTGATCGAAGAATCAGTATGGGTGAACGTACTGAAAGAGATTACTGACCAAGAGAATTATGGGCAGTTGCCTGCTTCTGGTAAAGAAGTGATGGTGGAGTACTCTTCTCCCAATACAAATAAGCCACTTCACTTAGGTCATTTGAGAAATAATTTTCTGGGATATGCTGTAGCTGAGATTCTCAAAGCCAATGGACACAATGTGCACAAAGTCCAGATCATCAATGATCGAGGAATCCATATATGTAAGTCGATGCTCGCTTGGGTGAAGTTTGGAAATGGTGAAACACCTCAATCTTCTGGTAAGAAGGGAGACAAACTGGTAGGAGACTATTACGTCAGGTTCGATCAGGAGTATAAGAAGGAGATTGGTGAACTGATCGAACAAGGTCAGACAAAAGCCGAAGCGGAAAAGAATGCACCATCGATCATTGAAGCGCAAGAGATGCTGCTCAAATGGGAGGACAAAGACCCTGAAGTTTATGGCCTATGGAAGCAAATGAATGCATGGGTTTATGAAGGGTTTGATGCTACCTATAAGCAAATGGGAGTTGATTTTGATAAACTTTATTATGAGTCTGATACGTATCTTTTAGGCAAAGATGAAGTAATGAAGGGTGTTGCATCTGGTGCGTTTTATCAGAAGGCCGATGGTTCTGTATGGGTGGACTTGACCGATAAGGGGCTAGACGAAAAACTTTTATTAAGAGCAGATGGTACTTCGGTATATATGACCCAAGATATAGGTACCGCTATCCAGCGATTCAAGGAGTTCCCAGGATTGTCTCAGCAAATATATACCGTGGGCAATGAGCAGGAATATCACTTCAAAGTGTTGTTTTTGATCTTAGAGAAGCTTGGATTCGAATGGGCCAAGGAGAATTACCACCTGTCTTATGGGATGGTAGATTTGCCAACAGGAAAGATGAAGTCAAGAGAGGGGACAGTAGTAGATGCGGATGACTTGATGCAAGAGATGTTTGACACTTCAGAAGCACATACCAAAGAACTTGGTAAAATAGAGGGCTTTAGTGAAGTGCAGGCAAAAGAATTATATGAGACCCTTGGATTGGGAGCGCTCAAATATTTCCTTATGAAAGTAGATCCACGCAAGCGCATGATGTTTGATCCAGAGGAGTCTATTCAGTTTCATGGCAATACCGGACCATTTATTCAATATACCCATGCGCGTATATCTGCCATCTTGAGAAAGGCGAAAGAACTGGGCTATGCGCCTACAGCAACTCACTTCGAAAATGTAAAGAGTTTGGAAAAAACGGAACAAGAAGCCATCTATTTATTGAGTGAATTTGAGAATAAGATAGCAGAAGCTGGTAGAGAATATTCACCAGCAGTGATTGCTCAGTATATATATGACTTGGCGAAAGACTACAATCGTTTTTATCAAGACGTGTCAATTTTCAATGAATCTGATGTTGATAAGCTGCATTTTAGAATAGCTTTTTCACAAGCAGTGGCACATGTGATCAAAAAGGGCATGGGGCTTTTGGGTGTTCATGTACCTGATAGGATGTAACATTAGCTTCTAGCTTTTAGTCGATAGCGACTAGAAGCTAATAGCTAAAATCTAATAACTATGAACTTAAAAATCTGGCTCTCTGCCTTTAGACTCCGCACATTACCTTTAGCATTGTCATGCATAGGTATGGGTAGTTTTCTAGCGGCTTCTATCGGGCAATTTGATGGGTTGATTTTTGCATTATGTGTGTCCACAACGGTCTTCCTACAAATACTATCGAATCTCGCCAATGACTATGGCGACACCTTGAATGGAGCAGATAGTGATGAGCGCGAAGGGCCATCCAGAGCCGTGCAGTCAGGTGTGATTTCCTTAAAAGCAATGAAGCTAGCGATCCGTGTATTTGTAACGCTATCTCTGGTCAGTGGATTATCTCTATTATATACTGCATTTGGATTTGATTGGCAGAGTCTGCTGTTCTTTTTCGGATTGGGCATTTTGAGCATTGTTGCAGCGATCACCTATACCGCAGGACGCAAGCCATATGGCTATGCTGGACTTGGTGATTTGTCCGTATTGTTGTTTTTTGGCTTGGTAGGGGTGATGGGGTCTTCTTACTTATTCACAAAACAAATTGAATGGACTTTTGTCCTACCAGCCATGAGTTGTGGCTTATTCTCTGTCGCAGTGCTTAATGTCAACAATATCAGAGATATTGACTCAGATAAGAAAGCAGGGAAATATTCTATCCCAGTAAGAATAGGAAGAGAGAAAGCCGTGATTTATCACTGGATGCTAATCACTTCAGGAATTGCTGCTTCGGTCATTTTTGTAGCTCTCAATTATCACAATTACTACCAGTGGTTATTTATCTTGGTGGTTCCTCTGTTTATCAAAAATGGTTTAGGAGTGGCTAAAAATAAGGACGCAAAAACTATTGATCCTTACTTGAAACAAATGGCGATATCTACTTTATTGTTTGTATTGTTGTTTGGGATAGGACTGTTGTTCTAGACGATGCGAAGAACATGAGCCTAGCCATAGCTAAGGGAGTATTTTTCAAATATCAACTGGTCTTAGCGTCTCAACTGGTCTTAGCGTCTCAACTGGTCTTAGCGTCTCAACTGGTCTTAGCGTCTCGCTAAGACCATATAAGCGTGACATTTGAACCATATCATCATTAGATATTCTCCACCTTCAAAGTCTTCACATATGCAAGGACCGCCTCTATCTCCTCCTTGGAGAATACACTTGAATAAGCGCGCATTTGTCCTTTGCCATTGCTGATAATCTCAAACATCTCCTCTGCTGATTTCTCAGTGATCGATAAGTCCTTGGCACCTGATAGGCTTTTTTTACCATTGTCTCCATGGCAAAGTGCGCAATTAGAAAGGTATAGTGCCTTGCCATGAGCCATGATGTCATATGATTCTGAGTCTTGGTTTATTTCAACTGTATCAGCAATTTCAACCCGTTGAACCTTCTTCCCTCTATTCATTTCTGCCAGACCATACGCCCCTATGATAAAGATCACCGCTATAATGGCCAATGGCTTTTTTGATTTTTTAAATCCTACAATTGCCAATGGAATGGAAGCAAAGACGAGTACATACTTGACGATCATCATGGTGGTGACCTCAGCAGCGTTGATCAGCAAATAGATTCCTGTAGCCAGAAATAGGAAACTGACGATCATCTCAGGAACTTTACTTGCTTTGGTGAACTTATCGAGCTTTTCTTTGTTGGACAAGAGCAACACCAACTTAATGATGTAAATCAGTAAAAATAAAGTAACTGCTAGCGTATGTGTATGATAAAATCCTGTGTACATGTCTTCTGAATATGATTATGAGACAAAGCTATTATATTTGTTTAGACGATAAAGAACAGAAGTTAAATTTTATGAAAAAAATATACTACCTCTCCACCTGTAGCACTTGCAGCAGAATTATAAAAGAGCTGGAATTGGGAGAAGAATTTGAATACCAGGATATTAAAACACAAAAAATAACTCCAGACCAGATAGACGAAATGAAAGCGCTTGCGGGTTCGTACGAGCAATTATTTAGCCGAGTAGCAATGAAGTATAAGTCCTTGGGGCTCAAAGAAATGAATTTGCAAGAAGAAGATTACCGTCAATATATATTGGATGAGTACACATTTTTGAAGCGACCGGTCTTTCTTATTGACAATGAAATATTTGTTGGAAACAGCAAAAAGAATGTGGCTGCTGTTCGAGAGCAACTTGGTAAATGAACAAACAAGTCTGTTGGTTGACACTTTTTATCAATTTTTAGTACTTCTTTTGAGAGTGGTAAACTTATATGATCATGAAAAACTATCTAAAAACCTCGCTCTTATATATTATCCTCGCACTTGGTGCATGCAATTCATTTGATCAAGCAGCATTCAATGAAGGAAGAAATATCGAAGAGGAACAAGCGTATAAAGTGCCAACTACGCTTCCAGAAACAGAAGCTCAATTTACTGCGATCTTGCATGCCAATGGACAACAAAAATGGATCGCCAGAGAGTTTAAGTTGGTAGATTTGGTTGAATTTCAAGATTGTCGTTTGGATGATACCATGACATTGAATCAAGATGGCACCTATCAATTTGACGGAGGCATCAAGTCATGCGGAGGTGATGATGTTGCTACACGATCAGGAGTTTACAGACAAGATTATGCCAATGGACAGCTAATCTTTGATGAAGGCACCAATGATGAAGCGATCGTTAAGGTGTCAGGACTCGATGAAGGAGTTATCGCCTTGTCAGGAAGAGTAAATGTCATGGGAGTAGCCATGACTATAGAAGGCGTTTATACTGCGGAAGAATGATTAAAAAGAGCGTCTTCATGTTTTTGTTTGCAATAGTGACCGTACCGAGTTTCGGACAAGATACTTTCAATGTTCAGAACTTGACCCCATCATCACTGCTGCCAGTGGGTAAGTGGGAAGTCAAATCATTCAATAGTAATTATACCCAGATAGCACATTTTAACGAAAAAGGTGAGCGTACAGATAATGCTGGAGGTACACTCTATAACGATGACGGCACTGTCCGAGCAGAGGCCAATATTTTAAGAAACACTTTTTATACTTCAGTCAATCAGATTAACTATGGATTAAATTCAAAAATTAATGTTGGGATCGAATTTTGGCTGAGTTCAAGTGCATTATCATCTTCGGAAGATTCTCGACTATCATCGATCATGTTTAGCCAAACGGCTCGCACACGTACTGCCATGAGTTATATTGGTGCCAAAGTGAAGTTCGTCCCTATATCTTCCATTCCCAATTTCTCCATACAAAGTTTATTTCTTATTCCAGTAGCTAAGAATTTACAAAGTAATCAGTCACCTCAACCATTTCTCAATTGGGATAATTATACCTGGACAAATCAATTTTTTCTTGATATCCCACTGGAGGACAAGTGGTTGTTATTTTTGAATGTGGATTTGGCTTGGGGAATCAGTAGAAATGAATCTGTCAGCGAGATACAAGGCAATAGATTCACTATGTCAGTCAAGGTATTACTCAATTATTTCGCTAATCGTAAATTGACATTTTTATTGCAGGGGGAATACAATCGAATCTGGCAGGCATTCGGAAATAGTGAAACCAGGAAAGTAGATGGTGCCTATTATCTACAAGCAGGTCCTTCAGTGAAATATCAATTGATTCCTGGTAAATTTGAAGGCGAGGTTGGTTATAATTATTTCTTAGCAGGAAACAATGGACAAGGAGCAGGAAATTCGATTAACTTGGGTTTAAGGATGTTGTTTTAAATAAAATCATAATTTATGAAGAGTGTAAGAAGTATAATACTATTGATTTTTGTATCAGCCCGTGCGTTTTCGCAAAGCCCTTGGGTGAAAGAAAAAGGAAGTGCCTATACACAGCTATCCTTAAATATGATAACAGAATACACATCGATATACGCATCCTCCGGTGATCCTATTGAATTGCCAAGAGCGGTCACTGAAAAATCAATTCAGTTTTATGGTGAATTTGGAATTGGCAGTGATTGGCAACTTAGTACAGCCTTGCCTTACAAGTTATTGACAACAGGAGCGGTATCCCCAAATTATGATGGTGGAGCATTCAATATTCAAGAAGGTACACATAACGCCCTGGGAAATATTGAACTGGCTATTAAGAAAAACTTTATCGACAAATCATTCTTGCTGTCGGGACAGCTGAAAACTGAACTTCCTACCAGCAGTTATGATGAATCAACAGGATTAAGATCGGGATTGGATGCTTTGTCGATCATCCCTTCCATCACAGCTGGTAAAGGATGGAATCGAGCGTATGGATATATTAGTGTTGGATCTGCTATCAGGTCAAATGATTATAGTGGAGATATGCGTATTTCTGGTGAGCTGGGAACGCAGCCGATAAATAAATTTTGGATCGTATTGGTCCTCGATGTGGTCTCTAGTTTTGAGAATGCCACTCCAGATATACCAAACAATCAATTTGAAAGTGGGATGTATCTTAACAATCAAGAATATTTGGCGTACGGGCTTAAATTCGCCTATGAAATAAAAGATGGTTGGGGGATCAACCTGGCGGGTTACGGAGGCGCATCTGGAAATTTAGTACCACGAGCTCCTTCATTGAATTTTGGGGCGTATTATGAGTGGTAGGTGATCTATTAATAATTGAAATAATCGCCTTGTTTATCTTTTATAATTGGTTGCCAATTTAATTACTCCTCTTTTTATTGTATTCAATTGTGGCTAGCTACACTTTTGAAAATAAGCCAGTTATGAAAATTGTAAAAATGAAATATTGTTCTTAATTTGGTCTTTAATTTATTTTTAAAAAATGAAAGCTACCCGTTTAAAACACTCATTCCCCATAATAATGTTATCGCTTTTATTATCAATGAGTTGTAGTAATAAGATTGGAGCTCAGGCGACTAATCCTGACAAGTCAAGCACTGTAACAACTTTTAAGAATGGCATCGCCAAACTTTGGTTTGGCCAAACGGTTTCTCTTGATGAGAAGGACATGTCCTTAATGTTTGTTAAAGTTACCAATGACTCACGTTGTCCAAAAGGTGGGGAGTGTATCCAGCAAGGCAACGTGTATATAGAGTTGAAGTTGGAGAAAAATGGTAAGCTGGTAGAATCGTTTATTTTGTCTGACTTGACCACAAAATCAATGAAGGAAATTGGTAACATAATAATAAAACTAAATTCAGTCTCACCATACCCCACAATAAATAAGACAATTGAAGCACAGAATTATGTACTTGTACTAGAAAAGAGTAAAAAAATAAAACAAGGGAATTTATAAAACTTAACCATGAAAATAAACTTCTACAAATTAAAAACAATAAGTCTGATAATCGGATTTATGAGTCTGATGCTTGTTGCACAGGTACACGCTCAAATAAAGAGTCAGGCGAGCAAATCCCTACTTGAAATTGCTAAGCCATTGGCAACGAAAGGTTGGTACAAAATTAATGAAGATGAAAAAATCAGTAAAGAAGAATTTCTTAACTCGTATAAAAAGTCTTTGAATTTATCCACTAGTGATAATTTCGTCACTCATCATTCACGTCAAGATAAATTGGGTTTTACACATGATAAGGTAAAGCAATATTACAATAACATACTTGTCGAAGGCGGAGTACTAAATGTTCATCAGAAAGGCGGGAATGTAAAGAGCGTAAGTGGTTTTCTGGCAGAGAATATCAGGATTAACTCAAAAGCAAGCATTTCTGAAAAGGATGCATTGCAAACCGCCTTAAATGAAATAAATGGTAAGAAGTATATTTGGGAGTCTTCCATGGGTGATGAATTGGCTAAATCTTTCGGATTTCAATCTAGAATGGACTATTATCCAAAAGCTGAATTAATAGTCCTTCCTTCTAAAATTTCTGGAAAGCCACATGCCCTTACTTATAAATTTTTGATTTATTCACAAGAACCCGAGATTATCAAATATGTATATGTGGACGCTCATTCTAATAGCGTAATTTATCAACGCGATGCAATCGAGTCATCGAATTCAGAAGGTACTGCTATTACTAAGTATTCAGGAGAAAGAACGATAACTACAGATCACTTCGAGGGAGGGTTTAGACTGAAGGAGAATAGAGGACCAAATAATGTATTAATTTACACTAGAAACATTCAAAAATCGGATGAAGTTACAGATGCTGCAATAGTGGATTACACAGATACTGACAACTACTGGAACAACTTCAATGTAAATCAAGACGAAGAAGGTGCTGATATTCATTGGGGACAAGAAGTATGTCATGATTACTTTCTAGAAAATTTCAATAGAAATAGTATTGATGGAGAAGGTGGAGATTTGCTGTCATTTGGAAATTGGGGGGATGGTGTATTTAATGCACAAGCTGGAAATTTTGGTCCGGGTGGAGTCAGAGCGACAAGATTTGGAAATGCAGATGGTGATGGATTAACTATGTTGGATGTGGTGGGTCATGAAGTCGCACATAACGTTATTGCTTTCACAGCCAATCTAGTTGGGACTTGGAATGCAAGAGGACTCAACGAATCCTTCGCTGATATATTTGGAGTCTCTATGAGTTTTTGGGCAGGACTACCTGAGGAAAATATATGGATTCTTGGAGACGAAGTGGGTGGAATACGTAGCATGTCTGATCCAAAGTCCTTTGGAGATCCAGATACTTATTTGGGTGAGTTCTGGGATTTTGATGAATCAACGAGTGTGCACAATAATGGAAATGTCCAGGACTTTTGGTATTATTTATTAGTGAATGGAGGAAGTGGTACTAATGACAATAATGATAACTATAATGTTATAGGAATCGGACTTGCTGATGCAGAGCAAATTGCCTATAGAAATTTGGCTGAGTACTTAACACCAACCTCTGAATACTTCGAAACCAGAGCCGGTTCATTACAAGCGGCTGAAGATCTTTTTGGACAAAGCTCATTGCAATATGAACAAGTAGCCAATGCATGGTATGCGGTAGGAGTAGGAGCACAGGTTTCTGATTCTGATTTTGGTGTTGTTTCAATCTTACCTATCTCTAACTGCGAGTTTTTATCTGCAACAGAAGAAATTAGTATTACTTTGAAATATTTTGGTGGACCTAATGTGTTGCCAATCGGAACCATGATTCCTGTGTCTTATCAGATTAATGAGGGCACAATGGTGGATGAGGTAATCACACTTACCGCTTCATTGACCGGTGCAGATGAACTAACTTATACATTTACTCAAACTAGTGACATGTCACAGCAAGGAGTTTATGACATAACAGCCACCGTGAATTATTTAGGAGATCCTACGAATACAAATAATCAATTGAGTGAAATTATTGAAACAGCCACTGGGCCAGTAAATGATGTAGGAGTTTCAGCGCTTATAGCGCCTGATATTAACAATGATAATCTAGGGGCAAGTGAAATAATATCTGTTTCAGTTAAGAACTATTCATGTGTGTCAATAAGCTCAGGAGTTGTTATTCCCATTTCTTATTCTATTAATGGAGCTTCGACAGTTACTGAGGACTTAACTTTATCAAGTGACTTAAGCAGTCAAGCAACTGAGAGCTTCAATTTCGCAACTAGTGGTGACTTTAGCAGCGGAAGTTCTTTTGAGTTGAAAGTATGGACTGAGAATGTAGGAGATTTGAAACTGTCAAATGATACAACACTATATACATTAGGAGCCTTGAATGTATTCCCATATGAGGAAGACTTCGAAAGTGGTACAGCAGGATGGTCTACTGAAGAGTTGAAAGGAACAAATGTATGGGAACTAGGTACCCCAGCACAATCTCCAATTAACACAGCTGCTTCTGGTGTAAATGCTTGGATGACCGGGCTAAGTGCAAATTATCCTGATCTTTCGAAAATGACGCTAAACTCTCCATTTTTTGATTTTTCTACTTTAAGTACACCTAGATTCTGTTTTGATTCTTACTTTATCACAGAACAAGATTGGGATGCGTTTGTAGTTGAGTATTCTGAAGATGGTACTAGCTGGACTAAAATTACTATGCCAGACTATAACAGTACAAATAATCTGGGTAACACAGTCACCATTGATCAACCATGGTATAGTGGTACCAATGGAGGTTGGAAAACGAGTTGTATTGATTTACCAGAACTCGGAGGGAAGTCTGAAGTGAAGTTTAGAATTCACTTTGAATCGGATGACACTTCCAATGATAAGGGTGTGGCAATAGATAATATTTCAGTAACAGAAATACCAGCAATAGATCTCGCTATTACAGAGCTAATATCTCCAGTAACAGGAGATGCCTTGTCAAGTAGCCAAGCATTGACAATTGGAATACTGAATTCAGGAACAGATGAGAGCTTTACATTTGATGTTGTTTATAGTATAGATGGAGGTACAGAAGTTGTTGAAAATGTGACGATGGATATTCCCACTGGGAGCGCAGCTGAATATACGTTTGCCACAACTGCTGATATGTCAATAACTGGTGCTATATATACTATTGACTTAGCCTTAGATGTACCGAATGATGCAAACGTGTCTAATAATGAATTAACAGAATCAATATTTAATGGTACTGCTATTTCGGAGTTTCCTTATGTGATGGACTTTGATGCATCTAGTAATACGAATCTTTTGGGTTGGAGTAATGATAGTGATAATACTGCAAACTATACAATAGAATCTATAGGTCCATTTTTTGTAAGTAATGGTTTAGGTCCTGGAGCCGATCATACTTCAGGTAATGGATTATTTGCTAGCAGTACGGTATTTCCGCAAAGTGGCACTGGTGTTTCAAGTTTGGTGTCTCCTGAATTTGATATCTCTGATCTGGCAAATCCTATAATAGAGTTTTGGACTTTTCATTGGGAGAATGGAGATACCGCTGGTGGACAAGTATCTGGAAGTGTGTCTATGGATGTTTTCGATACGCAATGGAATGAGGATGTATTTATTACTTCTGCGAACCAAGATGCAGATTGGCAAAGACAACTTGTTAGCCTGTCTGAATTTTCAGGTACCATCAAAGTGAGATTTCGGAACACAAATAATACTGCACAGGCATCACTATTTTACCTAGATGACGTCAAAGTATTTGATGAAATAGCCATAGATGCTAGCGTAACTAAAATATTGAGTCCTTCATCTTCATCTTGTTTAACCGATGCAGTGATTTCAGTTGAACTTAGCAACACAGCGACTGATGCTATTAGCAATTTTGATATTTCATACGTAATAAAACTCAACGATGTGGAGGTAGATTCCAATACGGAAACGGTTACAGGAATTATCGACCCTAATAGCACTGTAGTATTTAATTTTGCAACTACGACTGATTTGTCGGTTGTTGGGAACTATACTATTAGCGTAACAACTGAACTTGTAGGAGACGAAGATGTTTCAAATAACTCACTATCAAAAGACATAGTACATGACAACCCTATATCAACATTTGAGCATGTAGAGGATTTTGAACTCTTTAGTACAACGAATCCAACAAACCTTATGGGGGGGTGGTTCAATGAAGTTGGCACAGATATAGAGTGGCAAACAGCTAAGTTCACTCCTACGGGAAATACTGGCCCAACAGAAGACAATACAAGTGGTACAGGCAATTTTATTTATGTAGAATCTAGTTTTGAAGATGTTGGTTTTCCAAGTAAAACTGCTCAGGTTGTAAGTCCTTGCTTTGATGTCTCATCACTTACTAATCCTACATTGGAATTTTGGTATCATATGCAAAGTGATCGTGAGCCAGAAGGAGACAGAATGGGTAGTTTAGCTGTCGATGTTTATGATGGAGTATGGAATGAAGCAGTTTGGACAATTTCTGGACACCAAGGTACAGATTGGATAAGAAAGTCTATTTCTTTGAGCGGATATGGTGATATACTCAAAGTGAGATTTTCTGTTATCACTGGAGATTTTCAAACATCCGATGTCGCCATTGATGATATTAAAGTGTTTAATGGTCCACAAATTGATGTCGAGGTTAGCAGTCCAGTTGATTTGGCAAGTGGATGCGGAATTGAAAACGATGCTCCAATTAAAGTTTTGGTAACAAACTTAGGAGCAACTGAAATTGCTTCAGGAAGTCTTCAATTGAGTTATCAAATAGACGGAGGAACTGTGGTCACTGAAACTGTAAATACAGTGATACTTTCGAATGATGAATTTACTTATGAATTTACTCAGACTGCTAATTTACCTGTGGGCAAAAGAGAGATTAGTATTGCATCCATAATGGCAGGAGATGAAAATTCATTGAACGATACCTTGGATTTTGAAGTGATTTCGTATTCTGACCAACTTTTTGATGATGTGGATATTTCGGCATGTAGTGGGGAGACTGTTTATCTGGAAATAGATACTGACGGTGTGACTGAGATCGTGTGGGGAACAACTAACACTGGATTGCAAGATAGACTATTTATTACAGAAGAAGGTACTTATGGAGCGACCGTGACTTATGAAAATGGTTGTTCTGTTACTGATGAAGTAATAGTCTCATTTAATACCCCCCCTACTTCAGAATTTGATAACGCAGCACTTTGTGCTGAATCTATTGTACTTAATCCTGGGAGTTTCAGCACTTATTGGTGGCAAGATGGTTCAACAGGGCAAACTCTGACCGCCACTGCGGATGGAAGTTATTATGTTACTGTGTCCGATGCGAACAATTGTTTTGCTACTGTTTCTGCTGATATTATCTTGACTTCTGGAGTGAATGCCGACTTTACATTTACTGTAAATGAAAGCAATATATATACATTTACACCCTCTGTTCAAGGAGATTTCATCTATAACTGGGATTTTGGTGATGGGAGCACATCTAGCGAAACCATTGTAAATAAAGGGTATTCGTCATCTGGCATATATACAGTTACTTTAACAGTTACAAAAACTGGGGTATGTTCTATTTCTTCGTCACAAGAATTAAATGATGTTATTTCTGGATTAAATGAATTACTTACAATTCAAGGATTGAGCATTTTTCCTAATCCTGTTGAAAATGATTTAACGATTAATTTTAGTTCTGAAGAGAATCAAAATATTTCTATTCAATTGCTAGAGTTAAGTGGTAAAAAAGTGGTGAATAAACCCATATACAAATTATCTGTTGGACAAGGGTTTGAAACTTCGATTAACGTTTCAAGTTTGCGTGATGGCATTTATTTATTAAAGATATCTGGAGATTTGAATAATGATGAAACAGTTCGCAAGATTGTGATTAGTCGCAATTAAGTATTATAAAAAATGGCAATAAAAAAACCGAGATATCCATCTCGGTTTTTTTATACCTAAAAATATTTTTAGCTATTAATTAGGGTCTCCTTGTAATTAGATTTTGGATAAAAATCATCTTTTAAAGTAAATGAAAATACATTTTAAAGCAATTTTTAAAATTGAAAACCCCGGAAATCAAAGGCTTTGTCCATTTTGGGGGTTTT
>Ga0209634_1001759_pt1 | contig 15639 bp, 26 predicted proteins | sample LinPmetageLP40_FD_184043 | JGI IMG/M metagenome (GOLD analysis project Ga0209634, IMG submission 184043) | Marine viral communities from the Pacific Ocean - LP-40 (SPAdes) (version 2) | ecosystem: Environmental > Aquatic > Marine > Oceanic | place: Pacific Ocean | collected 2010-08-26
CTCAATGTTTCCAGAAGCTATACGGACAACGCCGTGCAGATTCTGAGCATCACTGAACACATGAGGGCTAGCTTCAAAGTTAGCCACTAAGTCTGAATTTTTAGTAGTCATTACAAAGCTCCCTTATGCTGACTCGTCGCAATCAATAGAAACAACCATCGCCTCTTCCATCCGTGTGGCCCCGAACTGCGAACAGTAATAGACCTGGGTGGAATAAGATTTGTCGGCTCTCTCATCGATGCGAGATTGAACGTCTTTACCAACTGCCAGCTTGATGCCGTCTTGAGCCCAAGCAAAACACTTACGAATGTTGCCAGATTTGGCAAGGCGCGTTGAAACATGGAACTGAAAGCCCATGAATGTGTCAACTTCACCCTGCACCAAGGCTTTGACTGTATTAAAGTCAGAGCTTGTGACAGAGGTGGTGTTTAACAACGCCTCGACTTGGTCTGGCCCCACGGCAATATGACGTGGGATTGATGGGTCAACCGAGCCCAGATCTAGCAACTTTTTTGCTGAGATCAATTTAGCAACAGAAAGATCGGCTGAACCATTAGCAATTTCGTTTGCGCTAAGCATTGTTGTGCTTGTTGCTCCTGCTTTGCCGGTCAGTGATGTACCTGTTGCCGCAGCAATGATGGCGTCATCCATAGCACGGCCCATAGCAGCCGCTGCCGCTCTGGCATAGGTGCTTGTAGGGTCGATAAGCATCTGGACTTTATCGGCATCATCAATAAGGTCAGCCCACTCGTAGGCTTCCATTGTCACCATGCGGCGAGAATGGGGCGTTTCCACCATTGGGGTATCCGAATGGCGTGATGTGCGTTTTCTTACCCACTACGGTTTTCACCGCCAGCTTTCGCTGTTTGGAGTCTGGACTATCCCTTCACCCTCAACCGAATTGTTAGGGGTCTGCCGTCTAGTCTCTACACGTTCCCTTTAGGGCTTCGCTCGGGATTAGCATTTTACAGCCTTCCCCGAATTTGACAGATTTTCAGACTAGGCTTTCGCTTAGTCTAGGCAAAACTTACCGCAGCAGCTGCACCAACCTGGTCGAAAAATGCTTTTTCACCAGTGACTGATTCCTCATTGACGCCACCCCGTAGGATAGACCCCATCTGCTGAGAAAGCAGTTGTACGTTAGCGCTAAACTGCTGGGAAAACGCGGTTGTGATTTGTGCAGACATGAAATGTCTCCTTGCGTTTTTGCAGTTAAAATTGCTTGCTACCCGCCAGAATGACGGACAAAGGTTTTTGCATTACGGTTGCGCCGACGGGGGCTTTACGCTTGTCCCGGTTTCTTGCCTGGTGCTTTAGCTGGTTGGGCCAGTGGCTTATCAACCGGCTGTAGGCACCATTGCAAATTCTTTTCAGCTTGTTCTAGCGGGTTCTGGATCGTGACTTGTGAGCCTGTCTCCATTGTAAGCCGCAGAACATCAAGCCGGAAATCTCTATCAGCTTCCGACATTAAGCATCTCCTGATATTTCAAACCTTCCTGCACATAAAAATTATGCTCAGGATGTCTCTGATCCCAGTATGGTGTGCCTGGCGCCCTGATCTCGGAGAGCTTTGCTTTCGCATCATCAGGGGACAGACCGCCCGTGGTTTTCACACCAACAAGGCTATCTTCACCAATTTTACTGTTGATGAACTGGCTTACGTTCACCATCATTTTTATCATCTCAGGGTGATCACCTAATGACCGGCCATCTGCCAGCATCAGCTGATCAACAAAGGAAACGGGCACGTTGCCCTCTTCGGTTGCCACCATTTCTGATGCACCGAATTGCAGCGTTGCAGCCTTGGCGTGGCCTAGCCGGTCAGCAAAAGCAGCGCCATATTCCTTTTTTAATTCTGTTTCTGTTGTTTCTCTTAGCTGTTGGACCTGACCTTCATCATTTCCCGTGATGTTGCCAAGCATTTGGTTATAGCCGCCCAATAGCTTTTGCGCCTGTTGCGGTGTTAGCCCAGCCTCATGTGCTGCGCCTTTGAACCAGTTCAGCATATCCTCGGACGCATCAACGCCTTCGGGCATTGCATTGTCCAGCTCGTAACCATCCGGGCTATCTGGACGACCCAGCTTTCTGTGGACCTCGGCCCAATCCTCATCGGTTGCGTGTTTGCCGGGTATGGCAACTTTATCAGCACCAATCATTGATTGCGCGTTCACATAGCTTTTTGCCAGTGAGCCTACATCTCCAATGTGCTCTAATGATTTATGACCCCGGATTTCTTCGGGAATACCAGTGCGCCAATCATTGGCGACAGACTGGGCTACCGCTGCATCTGCAACGACCTCAGCTACCTGTTCTTCACTCATTTTCAATCATTTCCTTTAATTGTTTGCGGTCACGCAGCATTGACCTGATAAAAAGCACCACTGTGCGCTGCCCTTCCCGGTAAGCCGTTTCATGCGGATCAGCCGAGAAAGTTGTCGAATGTTCACAAAATCTCACGCCAAGGTCGCTTAGGATGCGCTCGCCGTCCTCGCTTGTGAAAATAGTTTTATAAAGTTCAATCGTATCTTCTGGCGTCATTACTCAGCCGCCTGACCGGATTCCAACGCTCTTACCATAGGCGCTGCGTTACCGGCTGCTTCGGCCTGTTGCATCAATTGCTGTTGTTCTTGCATTGCTGCTTGCTGTTCCTGGCGCTGAGCCCTCATCATTGCGACCTCTTGCTCGCCCCTGACTGCGGTGGCCGGTACAGCCAGGATCTTGATTAGATGCTGGGATATGCCGTCACTATCCACATAATCCATAATGGTTGGATCAAGCTGGCTAAGCGGCGTCATAAGCTCCAGCAATCTTGTCATGGACGCAATATCGCCCTGACGCTGCGCTTTGGCTAACGGGCTCACATAGGTAATTTCAAGGTTCTGGTTCAGCATGAAGTCAGGCGCCGGGGCAAATGCCTGTTGGCGTGACAGGATATTGTAAACACGGTTGATCAGCGGCTGTAGCAGCTCCTGGCTTAATCTGCCGGTAAGCGGCCCAAGCAATCTCATCTTTTCTTCTGTACGCTGGACAACTTCTGTGGCCGTCATTTGCGGCCCCTCGCCCAGTATTAGCTGATCAACATAGAAAGCAGCGCGGATTGCAGTGCGGCGCTGTTCTTCCATATTTAGACCTAGCGGGTTGTTTGCCCCTATATTTAGTGGCTCAATGCGGTCTCGCGTACCGGATCTATAAAAGTTCAGACCGCCAGGTACTGTTCTGACCGGCAGCATAAAGCCGTCATCTGGCACCAGTAGCGGCGGGTCAACCTGTTTTTGTGCTGCCCTGATTGTCACCTCGGACATACGGTTGAGCATTTTTATGTCTGCTAATGCCGTCATCGATGGAGATCTGCCATAACCAAGCTCAAACGAGCTCTTGGAAAATCTTGGCGCCATGTACGGAAACTCATCAAAGCCCGATTCGGACAGTACAACCTTTTCTTCCGGCTCTATATAGATCGACGCAAACGGTTTGTTTTCAGCTGTTACCTTGGTAATGTCACGCTCATCACGCGGATATACCGCATGGATTAGCGTTAATTGCTCGTATGGATTTTCATTCGCCTTTTGCAGTATTTTACTATTGAATTTTTCGTCACCAAATTTTTTAAGTGCGGCCCTGGCTGGCATTTTAAATTTACGAAACACCGTATCAACCCGCCCCTTGTCATCCTCTGACAAGAAGCACTCTTTGATGTGGCGTGTGCTGAATCTAATCTGCTGTTCATCGTCTTTATCAACAAACATAACAGCGGTGCCAAATGTCACCAGGTCCAAATACAGCTCGGCGATTTGCTCTTGAAAGTTAGAGCGGTTAAACGCCTGATACATAACGTCCTCGACAGATTGCAGCCATTCCTTGGCTTCATCATCGCCGTTAAGACTATCGTCAGAAAAGCGCAGCCCAAACCAGCTGGTCGATCCGTTGGTCAACATACCATGCAACGATGCCGCTAACAGCTCAGCTGCAAGAATAGCAGTGCCATCAAAAACCAGCTCGGAGCGTTTATCGCCCGGAGATCTGTTCTTTGTAACCTCAGCCTTGCGCGGCACGACATAGTCTGCCACCTCTTGCCAGTGGCTTTCCCATGTCTGGCGTTGCGTTACCAGGCTTTCGTACTGCTTTATCAGGAGTTGTGCGAGTTGATCAGCCATTTAGCCACCCAGTAAAGATTTCTTTTCAGTGGGCGCGTCGCCCATAACACCTTTTGTGCTAGTCAGGATGGTGCCTGATTTCTTACGCTTTTTCTTTTTTGGCGCATCTTCGCCCTGTTCACCGGCATAGATCACATCATCTGGATTGTCTGGCTCAGCCGCATCCACAGCAGCGGCTGGCGGCGGTGCAGCTGCCGCAGCAGCTTCTTGTTGTTGACGGATTTCTTTTTTGCTTGGAACAATCCCAACTGCCTTGCCAGTTTCCCGTATTATTCTTTTAAAAATACCACCCATTATTTGCCTCCAAGTAATGATTTATATTCTATGGGGGCATCTGTTGTGACGCCCTGCGAGCCTGTTTTCTGGCTGGTTTTCATCGTTGCCTTGCTCTTGTTTTGCTTCTGCACTTTCTCAACCTCGCTGCCCCCTGCCCTTACGACTGGTGCCGGTGTGGCCGGCGGTGGCGGCGGCGCTGGTGGCGGCGGCGGTATATTTACTTTCGGACGTAGAAAACTCATACCGCTACTCCTAACGGGTTGTATTGGCTGTCTGCGATTTTTTGGGGCGCCCTCTGCCACGCTTGGTTTTCTTTGATACCGACGGAGAGGTAGCGGAAAGCGTCGGCGGCGTGGCTCGACCAGTCATGTACCGGGGTATTTCTGAAGCTCCTGAGCCTTTCGTTATACGCCCGGTGATAGTGCCTAAGAGATTCCAGACCTGGCTTGCAGCGCTCCTGATCAAACCAGCAACGCGGGATAAGCATTTGTGCGGCATGAAGTCCATCCTCGACTGGCAGCTTTGGAACTACCCTAAAATTAATTCCTAAATCCCATGCGACCTCACGCCGGCTTTTGCCGCTGCCCATCTCCCTCACTTCAATGTCGTGCGGGGCATTATGTGTGCCGTAAAGGTAATCTTTTTCCTGGAGCATCCGGGCATAGTGAGGCAAGCCCTCGCCGCGGTTTTCATAAAAATCTATGACATGAACAGCCCGGCCAACGCTTTGTGTAAACCAAACCACTGTACTATCGCCAACACCTAGATCCCACCAGGTATCTACCTTTGCGCTTGGATCATAGGGAACTGAAGAGATGCGCCCACTTTCCTGAGCCTCTTGCAGCTCTTTTCCAAACACAGCCCCCGGCACGTTAGCCACCCAAGAGCACTCAAATTCCTGTTCAAACTGATCAACGCTCATCATAGAGCGCGCAGCCTCAAGCTCTTCTTCATCCAGAATGTTAGTCTCGCTGGCCTTGTAAATCGCTGTGTGCCAGTCGTCCTGTTGCTCAGCTGCTGTGAACAAATCATAAAAAGCATTATGACCCCTGGGCGTTCCAATAAAGATCGCATAGCCTTTGCGGTCACTCAAAGCCGGCCTGATAACTTCCGGGAACAAACTCTCCGGCATATCAGCCATCTCATCAAGCACAACACCATCAGCATATATGCCCCTGAGACTAGCCGGGTTCTCCGATCCAAGCAGCTGTATCCTGGCGCCATTAGGCAAGTCACACCTGAGCTCAGTCTCGTGAAACCTGACCATAGGTATCTTGCCAGCAAAGCTTTTAATATAATCAAAGCTAATCTGCTTAGCTTGCCTATAGGTGGGCGCTATGTAGAAAAACCTAGGATTAGGCCGGGTGCACAGTATAGCGTCCCTCAGCAAGTGATTTATCGCCATGACAGTCTTGCCAGCCCGTCGATGCATAACAACGACAGCCCAGCGTTTCTCGCTTAGCTCGGCGTGTAGCCTTGCCTGGAGAGGCCTAGGCGTATAGGGGATCTCAATGTTCATGTGAGTGACAGGCTCATGATAGGTTATTATACGTTATAGAACACGCGGCCGTTTCTGGGGGTGGTAGGGGGGCCGATAAAATAAACGCCACCCCTATCAACAGGTATATATCCCGTCACCCTCGCCCAGCCAGCAACGATCACAGCTAGGCCAGTGCCAAGCCAGTGCCAAACAAAGATATGTTAACTGAAATCTGGTTGACGTGCCTTGTGCGCGCGAGCACTGACAGGCTGGGAAAGCAACAACACTATGATAACACCACAGGTTCTGCATTACCCCACGTCAAAGTAACAGTCCCGCTATTGCTCTGCTTATCGTCTGTCTTGTCTCTAATACCAAGAGGCTGCATCTGCCTGATGTGCTTATCCTTGTGATCTGCCTCTAACCTTCTACGCTGTACCTCAGCCATAGCTAGCTTAGGATCGTCAGGCAATGGCGCTTCAACAAGATCAATGATCTGATCACGCATAACCTCGCATTGCAAAGCTCTGGCTGTCCTATAGCTTGTGTAAGCCTCTTCATCCTCTTGAACATGGCGCAGCACTGTTCTCCAGCTAGGCAACGAACTATCCTCGTTACATATCCTAGTCAGGCTAACCCCGTCTGCAATCCTCTCGCAGATCGTTGTCATCTGTGCTTTTGTGATACGTCGTTTAGCCATAAGCATCCAAAAAGAACTGACCCAGCCATAGCAGCTGCCAGGCTGAGCCAGCTTGTAAGGTTCAAGTTAAGGGAGGATTTACGCAACATATTGTGCAGCGTAATAGAATCTGTACCAGTTTTAGAACATTCGCGTCAAGTGCTTTGACGAATAATGTCACATCACATAATACAATCTAATCAATACATCTTTATAACGCCGTTTGACGATCCTGGGATCGTTGAGCTGCAAGATCCTTGCTAACTTTGTCCAGGACGGGCCACGCTCTCTGAACGCAGCGCTGTGAGCCACAGCCCAGACAAGGCGCCGATCCTCTTCGTCGAGCTTTGTAACAGCTAAGCCAACAGCCTTGTCATATCTAGTTATCTGATCTGGCGTAGCTTTGAGCCTGGGCGCTTCAAATGCATTGTAGCCATATGCTTGCCATTCCATGACATAGTCTGGCCATGCGCTCATCTTTTGTCTACGAATAGCAGCTGGAAGCTTGCGTTCAGTCTCAGCTGCTTCCATGAACAGCTCGCTTAGCTTAGCCACGTCCATTGAGCTTATCCTGCATTGTGTGCAAATAATCAATTCGATCTATTGCAGACATGGCATTGAGAGCTTTTTGCAGCTCCTTGAAGCTATCTAAGCTAAGCTTAGGTCTAAGCTTTTTCATAACTCTACGTTCAAGCTCAGCAATAGGATCTATCTTAGATCTATCTATAGCTTGGACATACGGAGCTTTGCAGAGCTTAGCTTGCTTAGTTAGTAAAAAATTTATTTGTGGGTTTTCTGAGATCTTCTGAGACTTCCAAGACCTCTTAGAATTAGAGCTACATGATAGGCGTTTCATCTGTCAATCCCCTTTCTTCCTCTACTTGTTTTCGCCAACAGCTATCGTTAGCGCAGACCAGCTTGCCGCTGCCCAGTATCACCCAGGTTCCCCACATCTTTTCGTGCGTTGAATTGCAGCTCGCACACTTCTGAGGCCACTCTGTCTGATCCAAGGTCCATCTCCATTATCTGCTTAGCCATTGCTGCTAATAAGTAGCGCTCAGTCATTAGACCGTATGCGTCACCGTGCCGGACAACCTGGTAACGCGGTATGTTCCAAGCCTCGGCAATCAGGTTTATGCCCATGCCGTCCATAATTCCGCGTTTGTACTCAGCCCGTGCCAGCTGCATTGCTTCATTAAGTTTCATCACGCACCGCCTTGATTGTCAGCCCAATCTGCATGGCTATGCTAGGCACTATGGCATTGCCTAGCCCTTTAAGTCTGTCCACCCTTCCGGGTATCCCATGAGCCACTCGACCCACTGCGGGTTCAACTGCCCACCAGTTTTTTGCTGGTTGTCTGTGTGCTGCACCGCTACATCGAGCGTGTCCATGCTCACCTTGCCATTCCGCACCCTGCCGCCCTGATACCCTCCCTTGTGATCCCTCGTTGTCGGTGTCGGCCACATTCTCACCGCATCCAACAAATGTGTCTGCTGATTTGGTTTGCTGTTCCAGGTGTCCTTGTAATCCCTTGCCATTGGTGTCGGCCACATTCTCACTTCGTCCACTAATGTTATTTGTGACTGCCCTGTCTGCTTGCATTGATGATAAAACTCTGGGCTTTTTGGCCCCTGCTGGCCATTCGCCGCCGCTGGCGTGCGCCACCATCGCATCGTGTCCGGGTTCACTTGCTCCCTCAAATTGCTCGGCTTGGCTCTGCCCTTCCTTGCACCCTGTTTCATCTTTTCCATGCTTTCCGCTGACCGTTGCGGCAGATGATCCATCGTATTCGGAGTTGCCCACATTTCTTCCGATGACCCAGATTCTATCACGGCGGTGCGGGGCGTTGACGCTGCAAGCTGGCACAATAAACGCCCTCGTGGCGTAATCTTGGGCTTCCAAGTCAGCAAGCACCTCGTCGAGGCCCAAGGCAACGTGACCATAAACATTTTCGAGAACGCACCAAGCGGGTCTTTTGTGTGCAATAATTTGGCTAATGAACGGCCAGAGGTGGCGGTCATCCTCTGTGCCTCTTTGCTTTCCGGCGACACTAAAGGGCTGGCAGGGATATCCGGCTGTGAGGATGGTTTTTCTGGGATCGGTTCTTGGAATAAATCTATCTGGGTCATTTGCAATTACCTTTACATCGTCGGTTATGGGTACATCAGGCCAATGCTTTGCTAATACTTTGCGGCTCCAAGGCTCGATGTCGCAGAACAGGACAGGCTTGGATAAGCCAGCCCATTCAAAGCCAAGCGCAAAGCCACCAATGCCACTGCATAAATCAACGTGAGCCATCATGCCCAGCCCCTACCATCGCAGCTGTAACAGCTTGTCCATTCCACACAGCCATCGCCGTCTGGTTGGCGTATCATTCCGTCTTTACAGTCACGGCAAGGCTTCACCGCTATGCCCAGGCCGCAAGTATTACACACGATAAGACCGCCTTTTCGACTAGGCAGTGTGGTATCGCACTTAGGGCATCTGCCCCAACGCAGACGGCTATGCCATGTACCGTCGCCATCAAGCATCATATGCCGGCCCTCAGCTTGACGATGGGCTCTAAAATATCGCGTACCTGTTCGACAGACCGAGCCAAACCCCAGTGGCATCCAGCCAGCAATAGCCGGTTCCGCATCTCTTCCTGGTTAGGCGTCAGCTTGCCGCCCTTTAATCTTTTGAGCTCAATAAATACTGACGTGCTCATGCCATGCACAGCTTCATCACCTGGCACAAAGATCTCAAGATCAGGCCAGCCAAACTTGGTGCCCATCAGCTTCAGCTTCATCTTAAAAGCCACATGGCGTGTGCCCTCGTTTGGGCTGTGATGGAATATGCAACCGGGCGGCAGCGCATAGTGCAGCCAGCTGGCAACCTGTTTTTGCAGCTCATCCTCAGTCATGCCTGATATAAAAATCATTTGGCATGACCTCTCCCGCTGACAGCAATATTATGCGGTCCATGAAAAACTCATTGGGGATAAGCCGGTCTTTGTGTGAGTGCGGCAAGCACCAGCGGCGCACCACAGTTGCATGGCTAGCGCCAACTTGACGAGCTAGCTCGCTATATGACCAGCCTCTTTGATTACGAAATGTGTCTAATATCATGCGTAATCGTCTACATCACTTGACGCCATCCGTAAAGTGTCTTATCTGTATATTCTGTCTTTAACGGAAACGGACAAGGTGATACTATGACACGCATGGCAAACAACCTAAACAAACAGATCGCAGCCAGTGGGCTTACTAAAAAAGAGGTCGGCGCGCTTGTGGGTCACACCCCGGAAACGGTGTCACGTCACATATCGGGTAACATCAACCTCACTTTAAATCACGCTGAAGATTACGCGCGCGTTTTAAATTGTAGCCCCTACGACATTATGTTTGAGGCGCAGCCAATGCCGATAGTTGGTATGTGTACGATTGATGCTGATGGCGTTGTGGGTCGTAGATACTCTAAAAAATCTTTTGGTAAAGTCTACAGCCATACTTACCGGCCAGCCGAAACCGGCATGATCCATTGGTCTGTGGCTAAGGAATACGTCGGCCCTTGGAACTATTGGGGTAAAGCACTAGAAACAGTGCTGCTTGACCCAATAACAAATAAATATGTTCACGATGCAGCTTTAGGCACTCAATGTTTTGCCTACCTCGATGAGCCTTATGTTTCTCGTCAGGGCTGCGAGACAAACCTTGTTGCTGGGGTTCTGTATCCAGAGCCTGGCGGCGTCTACACAATGCACAATGGCGATTTAGACCGCACCATAAAAAGCCAGAAAATTATCTGGGCAACCCCAGTACTTTCAATGATCTTACGACCTGATTTGCGTAATCTTGAAATAATATTGGATAAGTAGCTTGACGTAATACGTCGGTCAGTGATACGCCTTATCCTCACTTAGTTGAGGATAGGGTGATATGAAACATGACGTACCGGCGTGGGCATCGCGCCACAATGTAATCACACACAGCAATCAAAGATCCAAAGACAGAGCTAAAAACCTGTTTGAAAAGACGCACGTCCGGCCTTTGATCGATAAAGCTTACGACACGCTGCGCGACAAAACAGCGTCAGACAAAGACAAGCTTTTAGCCAAAGACACACTGCATAGATTAAAAGATGGGCGCGGTAGCGCTAACATGATGAGCGGTGTGGCCGTCCAGACTGTATGCGATTTGCGCTTGGTTATGGATAGTGAGGGAAATACGCTGGATATGGCCGAGGCAACTCATGCCGGCGTTGAACAGCTGCAATCATATAAGCCAGTCGATGATCTTGATGAGGCAAAGAAAGAAAAGTATCTAGAAGAGCTGCCGCTAGTTGCCGAACACGCGGTGCTTGGTTTGCAAGAAGCTATGGCAAGCGACAACCGCATCCTGGGTGAGATTGATTTAAAAGATACCTTTCCCGGCCTTGCCCTGCCCTATCATACCAAGCCCGATTATAACCGGCGCGGTGATCTTAAAACAAAATGGTCGCGGCCGAGTGCCAGGTCAAAGTCTGGCTGGCAAACCGGCAGTTTGCCCAGCTCGCTCAGCGGTATGTTTGACATGAACAATGTCTTCCAATGTGCCGGCTTCTGGCAGCTAAACGGTCACCAGCCACCTTTCCTTATGTACGCTAACGCAACAGATTATCGCATCTTCACCCCGGACAATGCGCCTGAGCTGCGTAACGATTTTCTAGCTGACATTATCCGCGACACAACGCAATACCACAAAACCACCGAGAATATGCTTCGCATGGCAAGCACCAAGGAAGAGCTGCTGGGCTTAGTATCGCCGGACTGGTCTGCAATTTACTGGTCTGAACCCGAAACCTACTTGGCAGAAGCCAGAAAGATATGGGGTATCACATGACAATGCTTGATTGGATTCGCGAAATATTCGTAACCGTTTTGTTCATCGCACTGATGGCAATGATTTACGTCATGCTTGTAATTCTGTTTCCTGATCCGCTCTTTTGGAGCCCGGCATGATGGGACAATCAGAGCTCAATTTTAGCCGGCCACCGCTGGTTCACAAAAACGCCAAAGATACTGAGCGGATGGCCGCTGAGTTTATCGCACCAAAAGTAACGGGACTACGGCTTAAAACCTTGCAAAGCCTAGCCGCAGCCCCGTCTGGCCTAACTGGTAGTCAGGCTGCTGACAACATGGGCGCCTGGATTTACAGCGTCAAGCCCCGGCTGACCGAGCTGCAAAACATGGGGCTTGCTGTTGATAGCGGCGCGCGCGCCAAGAATGAACGAAACCGGCAAGAGGTTGTCTGGCAAATCACGCCAGCTGGCGCTGAATTTTTAAGGGGAAATAATGATTGATATAAAGAAAATACAAGACGCCGTCAGTGAAATGCACAAAGTCACGGTGCGAGGTGGCGGCAAATATTCACAAGTGGCGCAGCGCGTTGAAGCTTTTCGCAAACATATTGGCGACGAGCTGGGCATGGAATCTGAAATAGTTTGTGATGATGGCAAGCGCGTAGTTATGAAGGCCACGATTAAATCGCGTGATGGTTTTGTTGTTGCTACTGGCTGGGCTGAGGAGCTGCGCGGCGGCACCGGGGTCAACAAAATGGCTTGCATAGAAAACACTGAAACAAGCGCCTACGGGCGAGCTCTGGCAAATCTTGGCATCCATGGTGGCGAGTTTGCAACCGAGAATGAAATAGAAAAAGCCAAGCGAAACGAAAAGGTCGTTGATGAAAACGTGACTGATGCGCCTGAGCCAAAGCAACAGCCAAAGAAACAGCCAAAGGCTGCAACACCGGCTAATGCTGACGTTGATTGGGACAAGTGGGTCAACGATCAGATGAACGACCTCAAAGACGCCAACAAGATCAAGCTGCTGATGTGGTCGCGTAAAACGCAGAAACAACGTGATGATCTCAAAGAAGCTGACCGCCAGTTGAGCGCAACGCTTGGTGATTTTTATCAACAAAAATATGACGAACAAAATACGGGAGAAAGATAATGCCTGGATTCGGAAGATCAAAATTTAAATTGCGTAATGACATACCCATGGTTGATGACGACGGCAACGCGCATGAATATCGCGCCGTTGCTTTTATTCAGTACAGAACTGAATGGGATGAGGCAGCTGGCAAGTTTACGCCAATGACAGATGATCAAAAGGAAATGTGTAACGAGCTGCAAAACATGATGTTTGAGGCCGGTGTGGAGCTTGGCATAAGCCTGACAAAGCGCATACCTAACGAAACCGATGTTCGTACATTCCCTAAAGTAGCGACCTTTTCGCTAGTCGCTAACGATCCAGCTGGTTACCAGGGTGGCAACAATGGATGATAAAAATCTCCTTACGCTGCCAGAAGCAGCTGTTTATCTGTTTGCTGATGATAGCCCAGCGGCATACAAGCGCGCTCACCGGCTTATCAAAAACGCCAACGTGCCAACAATCAGATCCGGCAAAGCTATCTATGTAAGCAGGGCAACTCTCGACGAGCAGTTTAAGATCAGAGCGGTGACTGACGATGCGTAGTGTTGTTGATATGAGTGTTGAAGAGTTTAAGTTGGAGCTGCGGCGCCTATGGGAAGATACAATATATGTGGAGCCCCTAGTTAAAAATCGCCAAAATGCAAAACGCACTCGTACTTATATTAACGCAAAGCCTGGAAAGAAACCGCCGCGCTACACTCTGGTCAACGCGGCGGCTGTAAATGCGGTCAAGGTCAGGTTGTAATTAGAACGCTTCTGCAATGCCGTCAGCAATCTTATCGTCGCGTTCTTTATCGTCGAGCCAGTGGCCGTAAACGTCTGACGTTGTGCTGATGCTGGCGTGGCCCATCAGGTTGGTAATTGTCCACCAGTCAGCGCCAAACTTTTGCAACAAACGACTGGCATAGTAGTGCCGCAAATCATGCCATCTGATGCGGCCAACGCCGGCTTGCTCACAAGCCTTGCCCAGCACCTTAGCAAATACATTTGTGCCGAGCGGGTCACCAAATCTGCCGGTGAAAACTAGCGCGTCATCAGCTGGTCTGCCGAGCAATAAATAGAGCTCTTGCAAAGATTGTTTTACGTCCGGGTGCAGTGGCACCTTGCGCTTGCCGCGCTTGGTTTTTGGGTCGCCGATCTCACTGCTGTTGTGCTTGACTGCCTTGTTGACGTGAACATAGCCAGGCTTGCCCCAGTCAATGTCAGACCAAACAAGCGCGCGCAGTTCGCCCTGACGCAGACCAGTAGTTGCAGAAAACCTAGCGCGCAAAGCCCAGTGAACAGGCATTGCATCAATGATTGCGTTAATCACGTCAGGCTGTATCTGCTTGATCTCTTTTGCCGGCTTTGCTTTGTCGCCCTTGCCTTTTACATCAGTCATTGGATTACTGTTGCGGCAACCAGAATCAATAGAGTAGCTCATAAAGTATCTAAGCGAACCGAGGATATTATCGACAGTCTTTTTAGCTCGACCAACCCGCAGTTGCTCAACAATCTGCAACCGCATATGCCCGGTTGTAAGATCACGCACCTTGCTTTGCCCGACAGGTTTACCGTCGAGAGTAAGACCGACAAACAATTTGGCATCGCGCTCTTTTTCTGACTTTGATGACGTGGTCATGTCACCCTTGTCATGCTGGCTTGTGATGTGGGTTATGAAATTGCTGTACAGCATATCAAAGTCCCAGTCCCATGCAGCAGCTGTGCTTGGTGTTAGTTCTGCCTTGATCTTATCGACGTGCCGATCAGCCTCTAGCTTTGTGTGAAAGAACTCGCGCTTACCGTTAGCAACAATAGACCTAGTGTCTACACAAAACCCAGCTTTGCCTAACTTTTCACGCGACTTGTATTTTTTGATTTCTATGTCCACGACTATTTCTCCCCAGTTTTAATTTCTGACTCAGCCCATGTGTTGCCATTAGCAATGCTTGGTTTGCCAGTACCACCGATCAACAAATATTGCTTACCCTCTTCGGGCTTGTTAGGTTTGGCGACTACACCATTGCCAATATAAATGCCGGTGTTCCAATCAGGTTTTACTTGTGGGGTTTTCATAATGATCTCCTTTGATTGACCTTACACTACGAATATAGTGACGTATTCCGTCAAGTTCAAGGGATAATCCCGTTACTCTCGCGACTTATCATGTCTTTCTTGGCACCCGCTTGGCACCCAGACAAAAAAATAAGCCACCAAAAGCTAATGCTTTCAGTGGCTTAATACCATATAAAATGGTGAGCGCGACAGGATTCGAACCTGAAAAAAAGCGTCTTGCTATATCCTCAAGTGATATATCACAGACACTTATGGGTCAACCTTAATCCATCATAACCCCCCTGCACCCATGTAGTCTGGCACCGGCTTGGCACCGGCTGGTGCCAAAACTTTTGGCACTGGGTTATGCTCTGCGCTTCTTTGCAGTTTTTGCAGACCGGGTAAATGCCTTGGCAGTTGGCGCGCCTTTAGCACCAGGTTTACGCATACGCTCAGGCTTTTTGCCAGCTGCTTTTTGGGCTGCTATGCGCTTACGTTTTTTATGAATGTTTGTATAGAGGCCAGGCTTCGCCATATTACTTGCCTTTCTTTTTAGATTTCATAATTTTGGTTTTGAGGGATGCCGGCAAAGTCTTTTGCTTTGCAGTTAGCCCTGACTTTTTCATGCCTGATTTCTTCATCATCTTTTTGCCGTATGCCATGTGCATCTCCTTAGCATTTCCATCTGCGCCTTGCGGCCTTGCCTCTTGGCCCCGTCCAGCTCTTAGAACGCGCACAAAAGCTCTTGCGCCTTGCAGCTGCTTTGCTGCCAGCTTTTACCTTGCCGGTCACTGGCGCCTTTAATTTGCTGCCTGTCGCCCGGTTGTATTTCGCTCTGCCCTTTGCAGTGAGCCCACCACCCTGCTTGACCGAGCGCTTCTCGCCCCGGCCTACTGACAGATTTACGGATTTCTTTTTACGCTTTGCTGCCATCGATCAATCCGTGCCGGTAGCCGTTAGATCTGTCATAGGTCAGCACCTCTTTGCGTGGCTCATGCACATAACTGCAATGCACCCAGCCGCTGTTGCCGCCTGTGTAACACTCTAAAATTAGTTGATCGA
>Ga0209634_1001760_pt1 | contig 15629 bp, 16 predicted proteins | sample LinPmetageLP40_FD_184043 | JGI IMG/M metagenome (GOLD analysis project Ga0209634, IMG submission 184043) | Marine viral communities from the Pacific Ocean - LP-40 (SPAdes) (version 2) | ecosystem: Environmental > Aquatic > Marine > Oceanic | place: Pacific Ocean | collected 2010-08-26
CCCATGCCGCACAGAAGTTTGCCATGATAAGATCACTTATTGATACGACCATCAAAAATGGACGAAAGGTGTTAGAGGATTTGACCGATGTTGCTAAATTGGAGCATAATCCATACTGATTAGTTACAAAAACTATAATCAATTCATTTATAACGGTAAACGAATCAATATCTCGCAATTACCAATTTGCTTGTAAGAAAAGCCTTGAAGTCTATACCGAAGACACAGCAAAGGTACGCCTCGAAATGATAGAATTAGAGAGCATCAATAATGACTTACTGACTAAAAGTCTGAGTGACTTAGAATTACAACATAGAATTTTAGTTCAATTGTTGAAAGAATATGATCAAGAATTTGATTCTATATCAAAACAAGAAATACATAATGAACTCTCAGAAGTATGTGAAGCAATTGAACAAGATAAATTTTTTGACTACCTCTTTTTAAAAATAATCAGTTAAGAATGTGCATAACAACACCTATGAATGGGGTTCTATCAGAAAGGAAAGTTTGGTGGCACTTGGAAAGTCCGCCACAAAGAGTAATTTTAAATCAAAACGTGGCTATGTGCGAGAGGTAAGGTTAGTGCTTTCTAACCCTAACTCATCTTAGCTAGTCGTTATCCCTCTGGACGTAGAAATACAATTACTTGATTAACTATTTAGCTAGCTTAACAATATCTTTTATTTCAAGTATTGATTCGTTATAACCTCTGTTTACACAATGAATCATCGCTAATCCAATCTCTTTTAAAGAACAAATATATTTTGGAAACAGCAATCTGAAAACAGGAAACAGCGGATTTGTTATTTTATAAAATGTGTTAGTGTTTTTTAATCCTTTAGTTGGATGAATTATTCCAGGACGCAGCATATATGCCTGTTTGAAAGGTAATTTCAATAAATCATTTTCAGTCTTTCCTTTAACTCTTGCCCACATAGTACGGCTCTTTACCGATGAATCGGTACCTACTCCTGAAACATAACATAAATTCATTTCCGGATTTAATTTTGAAAGTGGACGAGCTAACGCCAAAGTTAAATCATAAGTTAGATGAGCATACTTTTCTTCATTCATACCCATAGATGAAACTCCCATACAAAGAAATGCTGCATTATACCCTGATAATTCTTTTCTCAGACTACTGAAATCTGAAAAATCCATGTGAATAATTTCTTTTAATTTAGGATGTTGAACATTACACCCCCTTCTGTTAATAACTAAAACAGAAGACACATCAGAATGGTTAAGACATTCATGTAGAACACCTTCACCAATCATACCTGTTGATCCAGTTATTATTGCTTTAATCTTCATAACATCAATTCAGATGAAATTACAACAAAATGTAAAATTTATTGTGGAAAATTTTGGAAATTCTTTGCTCTAAAAGTCAGTAGATAACATCTGCTATGAATGTATTGGGATTAATCACTTTAGTGATTTGCCTTGGGTTTAGAAAAGCCCGCCACGATGAGTATATTTAACAATTGGATGGCTAGGCAAGTGAGGGAATGTGCTATATCCCCACGACAGTATAGCAAGGCCGCTACCAGCAAGCTTGACGAAACAGAATAACAACACCATAAATTAAATGAAAAAAAGAATCCATATAAAAGATTGGTTATCGTTAAAACCGTACGAAAAACAAACAGTAACAGACAGTTATTACCTTAAAATCTCTAATGATGTTAAAAGTGCTATTACAACTAATAAACAGTCGCTTGTCTTACAAGAGTATTTGGACAAAAAAGATATTGACTATTTAGCGTGCTTTTTAACCTCATATTTCGAGGATATAATCTCTGAAACTAATATTTGGAACGCTTTTGTTAAAACACACCAACGATTATACAAAAAGGGACTTCCATTTTACATTTTAGATGAATATTACAAAGAAGAAATAAACCCACAGGACATAAGCTTTTTAATTTGGTATTTTCTCAACACAGTGCAAGAAAAAAAATTCATTGCACCTTTTAACGATTTTATTGTTGAAACAGCAGAAAAAGTAATGACCGTATTTGACAAAGCTTGGGATTATGCCCCGGAGAACAAGTACCTGAAAACGTTTTATCAAATAGATGAAAATGAAGAAGATTTTTATATTGCCCGTAATCTGATTGACACAATTCTGTTTAAAACTTATCTATTTTATCCTGATACATCGCTAAAATTAAGAGGGCAGGAACTTGAGATGATAGAAGACAAGAAGGACAATGAGCATATAATGATGTTCCTCAACGAAAACAGGGATAGCACCTTGCATAATATCCACACACGATTACTAAGTTTAAAGGGCAAAGAATGGGCTTCCGAAATTTTAGGGGATGATCATACGCTGAGCAAACACTTTTTAAGCATAACTCAAAGGATAAACGGTTTCTTTTTGTACAAAGGACAAAACGAAAACGATCTATTTATTGAGCATATAGCATCAAGCAAAAAATTTAAGGTAACAAAAAAATCTTTTGACCATTCAGATACATTAAGAGAAGTTGATACAATACTGTCTATGGGGATTGTGCAATGGAGGGATGAATGGTGGTTTTCAGGAGTGTTTTTTCAACTGCCATTTAATCCAGATCTAATTTTAGACGAAAAGAATTCTTTGAAAAGTAGAATGGCAGTTAACTTCCTAGACCATGACGTTGAAAAGACAGATAATTTGCTTCAACAGCAATTAGATTCATTTTTGTCGTACAATAGTGGTCTCCCTATTGCCTTCATGGCATCAAATGAGATTGAAAACTTTTACAAAAACTATACAGCGTACTTCAATAATTCACTAAATATTTCAAAAAAGGAAAAAAAAGAGGCCGAAAAAAGAGCCAGAAAAGAAGGGTATTTTGGAGATAAGGACAATGACAAAATTGATTTGTCAGAAAATCATGAGGTGGGGTTGTTTTTCTTTAATCCAAAGAGTGGAGGAGAGATTGCTTTTGATATTAACAATGCCTTTCCATTAAGCAATAATCCTTTTTGTAATATTGAAGAAAGTGAAGATGATATACTGCACTTGTTGATGTCAGAAGAGTTATCGACTGAACTTGTAAAGTATTGCATTGACCACTGCAAAACGGATTTACCATTTTTCAATAAAAATATTGGAAAAAAATACTTGGAGGACATTGATTTCTTGCTACGTTTTTGGAAAAGAGAAAGATATCACTCAAAACCTTCAATAACTTACACTGGGAAAAATGAAAATTAGCTATCAGCTAGTCGAATGCCTGTGAGCAATAAGCCCATGGTGCGCCTCTTGCCAAAGGCATCCCTGGACACATGCTTGCGCTGAAGCTTCATCATAGTTGCGCCCTCAATGTCATTAAGTTAAGGGATTGTTATAATGAATAAGATCTCTCCGAGATGACTTCGCGCGTGAAAAATCTGCGTTAAGTCATGCCGTAGGCATCTTTATTATAAAAACAAAAAGATAAATATGCTTAACTTAATGACATTGGGTGCACCCTTCCTTCGTCTGAGCAGGCCAAGCGGTTCTCCTTCTTAGCGATTTTCACCAAGTGTCGGACAGCTAGCATACTCAGATCGCTCTTTGCACCAACCAATCTCAGCTTAGCCCTAATTTAAGATAAGGCTATTGTAGGTGACCATTTCGCTCAGACCAATCAGCAATTTATATTCGCGCTATTTTGCAAAAGATGCGTATTTGGTGTAAATTTACATCAAACATAATATTATGGCAAGACAAAGTATTTCATTCACACAGCCAAATGATGAGTGGCTAAAAAATCAGGTTGACAGTAAAGAATATTCTAGCAAGAGTGAGCTTGTAAATGATTTGATAAGACAAGCTAGAAAGCAACAACGACAGGTTGATTGGGTAAGTTCTAAATTGGAAAGAGCTGAAAATAGTGGATTTACTAATGATAGTAGAGAACAATTGTTAGCAAAATCCAAATCTTTATTTAATGGCTAAATACAAATTAAGTAATGCCGCTAAAGAAGATTCAATTAGAATTCATTATTACGGAGTCAAGAAATTTGGAATGATGCAAGCTGATAAATATTTTGATTCATTTTTTGAGTATTTTGATATTATAGCCCTACGGCCATTTTCATTTGAATCAGTTGATTTTATCAAAAAAGGATACAGACGCTGTATATGTGGTTCTGACAGTTTTTATTTCAAAGTAAACAATGACATGGTAGAAATTATGACTATAATCGGAAGGCAAGATTTGTACAACATCCCTTAGTGCATTCAATTACAGTTAGAAGCATGACCTATGAATACCAGGTTTATCAGTCAGGGTTTTTTCGTTGGGTTGGAGTCCGACAAGAAATATTAAATTTAGAAATCGGTTTGTTTGCCTGTCAGACAAGACAGGGCTCATAAGTTATGAAAGCTGGGTGCTATTTCTACATTTCTTATCAAATCATTACCCCAACTTACCTATGTTTACCAAAAAAGATGTAGCAGAATATTATAACACGACCCAAATCCATTATACAAGATGGTGGAACTTGAAAAAAGGACTTTCATTGCATTATGGTATCTGGGAAAATGGTGTTAAAACCTTCAGAGACTCTTTGATCAATACCAATAAGATTTTGATGAGTTTGGCTGAAGTTGAGGAATCGGATCGAGTATTAGATGCTGGCTGCGGAGTGGGAGGTGCAGCCATATTTCTCAGTGAGATGAAAAATGCCAACGTTACAGGTATTTCATTGAGTCAAAAGCAAGTAGATTTCGCCACTATTGCTGCACAAGAAAGAGGGCTTCAAGATAAAGTCGATTTCCAATTAATGGATTATACGCAAACCTCTTTTCCAGATGAGTCTTTCGATGTCATCTGGGCCTGTGAAAGTATTTCTTCCGCTCCGGACAAAACCCTATTTATCAAAGAAGCCAACAGGTTATTAAAAAAAGGAGGACGGCTTGTATTAAGTGATTTCTTTCTGAAATCAGCGGATCAAACAGACGCCCACGATTGGATCAAAAAATGGGGAGACACGTGGGGGATTTCCAATTTTGTCACATCCAATTCCTTTGCAGAGAGTCTGGATGATATGGGATTTAAAAATACGCAAATATTCGATTACACGTCTCAAATAAAAAAGAGTGCCAAACGAATGTATTGTGCTTCGCTATTGGGTTTTATCCCTTCAGAACTGTACAATCTTCTTCATCCCAATGTATCACGATTTGCCAAAACGCATTACAAATGTGGCTATTATCAATATAAAGGCCTGAAAGAAAATTTGTGGCAATATAAAGTGTTACTATCTGTCAAAAAAGATTTAGATAAGCATGTTTAAAACATGATACAGACGTAGCATATGTGGCTCTGGCAGCATTTATCTCAAGGGAAACTATGACATTCTAGAAATTATGGCTGCAATCGGAATGCAGAATTTGAGCACTATTCCTCAGGATACAAAACTCCGACCATTTTGTTATCTTTGAAAGATGAAAACAAAAACAGAATATATAAGTAGGCTCATTAGACATTCAATTAGTGCCATAGACCCCGAGGCTGAAGTGATTCTTTATGGGTCACGAGCAAGGGGAGATGAAAGATCCGATTCAGATTGGGATATATTAATATTGACAGATTATGCTGTAAACTTAAATAAGGAAAAAGAATTTAGAGACAAGCTATATGATCTGGAATTAGAAACTGGTGAATCATTATCAATATTCGTTTACTCAAAGAATGACTGGCAAACAAGGCAAAGAATAACACCTTTTTATGAAAACGTAACTCAAGAAGGGGTGCGATTATGACCTTAGAAGAAAGAACTGAGTACGTAAAGTACAGAATTGAATCGGCTCATAAGACCTTTAATGCTGCAAAAGTATTGGCTGAAAATGAATATTGGAATTCGGCCGTAAACAGACTTTATTACTCAGTATTTTATGCAGTAAATGCACTTCTTGTATTCAATGAAATTCATACAAAATCTCATTCAGCGACAAAAAGCCAATTCTCTATGCATTTTGTGAAAACAGGAAAAATTGACAAAAAATATGGGCAATTATTATCTGCATTGTTTGACTGGAGACAAAAAGGCGATTACGGAAACATCTTTGACTATGATAAAGATGCTGTTGAGCCATTATTTGAACCTGTTGACGAAATGATAAAATTAATCGAGACGAAAATATATAGCGCACTGTAATCGAGCAATGGATCGGAGCTAATGGCAACAACGCTTATAGAAACGGCACTCTACTGTCGATACTGTTCATTGCCAAACCATCCCCCTCTCATCGCCTCCTCCCAGTTTTTCCCGCAGCAAAAATATAGCCTATATTCAGCCCCGCTCTAAAGGTATTTGAGAAGGCTGTTTGATCTAAAAATTCAAAAGCACTTGGTCGAATTTCACTCAAACTAAAATTGCGGTATCCTACTGACATGCCTAGATGTGCATCAATCGTAAATCCACTTTCAGCCGTTCTCACTTTCATTCTATAGCCAAGTAGTGCACCATACTCGAATTTCTGTTCCTCGGAGCTTGTGGTAAACATAATATTGCTTGTATTCAGATCTTGGATATTGGCAAAATGTGTCATGTTGGTGAAATATACGCCATGCCCAAAATACCACATCCCAAACTGATCGTCTGGATTGTAAAACTTCTGTTTGAAAGCGATAGAATACCCTCTTTTGTATAAATCATCAACAGGGACTCGGAAATCATCTTTATAGAATGGATTTCTAATGAGGATAAACTCAAACTCGTGGCCTAGTCGTTCTTGCAAGTAGAATTCCATAGAAACAGGAAAACTCCCCAGCAGTGTCATAACAGGATTCCCTCCAATAATAACACCTGCAAACTCATTGATCTTGCTATCGAAATACTTGAATTTACTGGTTTTGAACTTGTAGTCTGCCACACCAAATTCTCGCCTGATCACAGGTCCTACCGCCATCAATTCAGGTGGTGTATCCTGTTCGTAATATGGTTTGTAATATCCACTAAGATCACCTGACTTATCATACAATTCCCACGTACCCACTTTTTTGTCGCGTGTTATTCTTCCCTTTATTTTGATCACCCCATTCGCATAGTAACCTGTGTACAAGCCACTGCCATTTATAAATCCGCATTCGCCTTCCTTTTCTCCATTGGGATAGTAATAAACCCATTTACCCTGATTGACTCCATTACTCATGTAGCCTTGTACCTTCAGTTTGCCATTGTTGTGGTATTCCAAATAGATTCCGCTGCCTTCATCAAAGTTCCCCTTCCCTTTGAGTCTTCCATTGTCACTGAATAGACTCCATTCTCCATCTTTTTTGCCTTCCTCAAAAATACCTGAAGACTGCAATTGTCCATTGGGATGATAATACTTCCATTCTCCGGCTGCCTTTCCTTTGATGTATTTACCAATGGAAGATACTTGTTCATCTGCATAGAAATAACTCCACTCACCATTTTTCTTCCCATCAGCAAAGTGCCCTTCAGCCAGACGGGCTCCGTTCTCATAGTAGTATGTCCATTTCCCTTGATTTCTAGTCCCAGATTTCAACCCCTTTGCTCTTATCTTGCCAGAACGATAGTACTCTGTGTATTTCCCCTTATTTTCATAGAAATCTACTTTGCCCTTGAGTATTTCATCCTCATAATAATAGAACCACAGCCCCTTCCGCACTCCATCGACAAACTCACCCTGCCTCTTGACCACGCCATTCTGGTAATAGATGAGCCAATCACCTTCTCTCCTATCACCCACCATCTTACCTTCCATCTTCTTGTCACCAGTCTCATAGTAATATATCCAGTATCCGTTGGGTTCTCCCGCTTCTAGTTCACCTTTCATTTTGAGCTTACTATTTTCATAATAGTACTCCCATTCCCCCTCTGGCAACCCTTCATCGTAGTTTCCTTTCTTCTCCATGTTGCCATTCATGTAGAACGAGGTGTACTCCCCATGAAGGATATTGTCTAGTGTGTCTCTGAGATGATAAACTTCCCGTATTTGGTTTTCATTATCCTTGTAGAAGGAAGCACGTTTTTCTCCTTGGGCTAATAGTAAACTCTCAACACCAATTAAAAACAATATGGTCAACCCATATTTCAATGGTCACTTTTCTTTTCTAACACATGCTCAAACACCCACATTTTTCCCCAATCCTCTTTTTCCTGATCGATCCACAATTCTGGAAAAAACATTATTTTTTGGAATCTCGGTGGTAAGTATTTCTGCCAATTGGTACCGCCTGTAGCGGCTATGTCCACAGGGTCTTTGTGCAGATACCGGACAGCAGACTTATAGTGTGCCAGTCGCCATGAGATGTTCATCAGTACATCGAGCTTTCTAAGGGCATCTTTGATTTCTTTGGACTTATCGCTGCCTGAGAATTTATCAATATATAGTCTCCAAATATTTTTATGACGGTAGTTTTCAGCAGTCTCGATGAATTTACTCATGTATTTCTCCTCGAACTGTATGAGCGTCAGCGTCTTCTTTCCAGTTGCCAGTTCAGTTGCTCCACTTTTCCAATACAAGTGATCCATCAACTCGGTGACATCTTCTACATCGTTCACTTTCTCAAGATCAGCTGGTTTAACCAAGTTACTGGTATCTGTAGCACACAATTCGATCAATCGTATTTGCGCAGACTGAAAACCACTTGCAGGTAAAAGAGACATTCTGAATTTCAGAAACTGCTCTTTCTCCATACCGTCTATCATTACTGAAAACGAGCTCTCCAGATGGGCTATGTAGTTATTGATCCGCTGTATTCTTTTTAGGAAAAATGTCTCATCTATTTCATCATTGTCTGCGATTTGCTCTATCTCAGAAAGGATCAATTTCAAATACAACTCCGTAATCTGGTGATACATGATGAAGATTGGCTCATCTTTGAAATGAGTCCGAGGAGTCTGCAAGCTCAATAGGGTGTCCAGATGGATATAATCCCAATAAGTAAGGTAATCGGCATAGAGCAAACCATCCAAATAAGATGACAAGTCCTGCCCTGTCATGCTGTACTTTTCCTCCAGTTTTTTTATCTGTTTGACGATTTTTTCGTCTATGTCTGTTTTATTCATTGGTGCTTTATCTATTCATCAATATTGTTGTAAATTTGAGACTTAAAATCGAATAACCAAAAAAATAAACATGAGTACGGATACTTCACACGGAGAAAATAATGTAGCTAAAAAGGCAACAAATGATCTTTTTGAATCACCAGATTTTTATGCTTTGGATGATTTATTGACAGAGGAACACAAGTTGATCAGAAGCTCAGTAAGAGACTTTGTGAAAAAGGAAATCTCTCCATCAATTGAGCAATGGTGTCAAGATGCACACTTCCCTTATGAAATTGTGAGAAAATTTGGTGATGTGGGCGCTTTCGGACCTACTATTCCCATGGAATATGGTGGTGGTGGAATGGACTACATCTCATACGGCCTGATCATGCAGGAGATAGAGCGTGGAGACTCAGGCATGCGATCTACTGCTTCCGTACAGGGATCGCTAGTCATGTATCCAATATATAAGTTTGGCAATGAAGCACAGCGTAATAAATACCTTCCAAAGTTGGCTTCTGGAGAATGGTTGGGGTGTTTTGGATTGACGGAGCCTGACCATGGATCTAATCCCAGTGGCATGGTGACCAACTTCAAGGACATGGGTGATCACTACTTGCTCAATGGTGCCAAAATGTGGATTTCAAATTCACCTAAGGCAGATGTAGCAGTAGTATGGGCCAAAAATGAAGAAGGTCGTATTAATGGACTCATAGTAGAGAGAGGAATGGAAGGATTCACAACTCCGGAGACACATGGAAAATGGTCACTGAGAGCTAGTTGTACAGGTGAGTTGGTATTTGACAATGTCAAAGTACCTAAAGAGAACTTACTTGAAGGAAAAAGCGGTCTGGGTGCTCCTTTGATGTGTCTGGACTCTGCAAGATATGGTATCGCTTGGGGAGCTATCGGTGCAGCGATGGACTGCTATGACAGTGCTAAAAGATATACCATGGAAAGAATACAATTTGGAAAGCCCATCGCATCTTTTCAATTGCAACAAAAGAAACTAGCAGAAATGCTTACGGAGATCACGAAGGCACAACTACTCAACTGGAGACTTGGTAAGTTGTTGGAAGAGGGCAAAGCCACAACACCACAAATCTCAATGGCCAAAAGAAATGCTGTTGAAGTGGCGTTGAATATTGCGCGTGAAGCCAGACAAATGCACGGTGGAATGGGAATCACTGGAGAATATCCGTTGATGAGACATATGGCTAACTTAGAGTCGGTAGTGACTTATGAGGGAACTCATGATATCCACTTACTTATATTGGGCGCTGAGATTACAGGTATCCCTGCTTTTGCTTAAAAAAACATACACAATACAACTTAAAGCCCTGAAAAAAATGTCAGGGCTTTTTTTATGCTACTGCTTTATCCTAAAGAAAAGAGATTGTCTCAAAAGCAAGCTCGTCATTCAGAGACCAGAGTTTAGAAAATACCAGCGTAGGGCAATGACATATTTTAAGTTTTATGGTGCAAGCGTTTCGCCTGTACTCTATAAAATTGGGGAAAATGCAACTTGCTCATTTACAACATTTTACAAAATACGTCAATGGTAGGATGGTAACAGCCGAAGAATCTCATCATGATATAATGAAGATTCTTAGGGTTCTACCCAAGGAAATCACTTTTAAAGATAATAGCTCATTAGAATTCACTAACAAGTAAAAATTGCGAATTAAAACCAAGGTGTTCTTCATGAACCGAGTCGTGCCACCACTATGTTTGCATAAGGTTGGGTAGTTGCAGTGACAATTACATCTAAAAGTAAGTGGTGGCACGACTAACATAGTCTTTGAAAAGTAAAAGCGATTTCCCTGGGTAGAACCCTACCATTGACAGATTAGTGGGCATTTTTTGAAACTCTGATTTCGAGGAGTTATTTCATGGATGTCGCAAAGAAAATTGCAAACTTCACTGCGAAGTCATTTCGGCAGTGCAACGCCTGTCTGACAAAGGCAGGGAGAAATATTTACCACAAAATTAGCCCAAAATTTTTAGCGGTAAGGATCCCTACGGGATGACTTATAAGTGTGTTTTGACATACTATTGATAGCCATACTGTCACACCTGTATGCTGGTATTTTCTAAACTCCAGTCTCGCAATGATGTCAATTCTAGGCTTTTGAGACAGCCTTTTGTCGGATTGACCGTGCCTTCATTACATTTCAGCAACTTGACGATTTATCGTAGGTGAAATAAAAAAAGGCAACCCTATATAGAGTTGCCTTTTGTCGGGTTGACAGGATTTGAACCTGCGACCTCTCCGACCCTAACGGAGTGCGCTACCGGACTGCGCCACAACCCGATTTAATTTTGTATGGTAATCGGAAACCACTTTTTCTCATCCACTTACACCACTGGCTTCGTCCAGAGCACCAGACTGCCTGTCCGCTCCGAAGTGAAACGAAGGCGGACGCCACAACCCGATTTAATTTTGTATGGTAATCGGAAACCACTTTTTCTCATCCACTTACACCACTGGCTTCGTCCAGAGCACCGGACTGTCTTATTCATCGAAGCTTAGCGAAGATAAACCACTACCCAAAATAAGTTGATTTTCGATCTGCAAATGTTGAAAAACTTTATGGAAAGTACAAGGGCTACTGGCATAAAAAAGGGTATTATTATTGGTCACAATCAAATGGTTTTACTTCATCACAATCAATTGCTCACTTAAGTTAAAGCCACTGCTTGAAATCTTCACAATATAGATTCCAGAATTCATTTGCAAGGGAATGCGTAGTTTATTGTACCGCTGCACATTGGTAATTTTCTCTATAAATACTTGTTTTCCATACGTGTCATAGAGTTGTAGTAACACTGATTGCTTCTCATTGCCTGGAAATGAGATTACCAAATCATCATATTGAGTAGCTGGTTGAGGGTAAATTGAAATTTTTCCGTACGCTGATCGATCAACAAATGCGATATCAAAAATTGCTGATGTACCATCAAAGTCTGTCTGCTTAAGCCTGTAGTAACTATAACCAAAAATAGGGTTTTGATCAATAGTCTCATATTCTATAGCCGTTGTACTACTTCCAGCACCTGGGATAGTCAATAAGGGGGCAAAAAGGCTACCATCCATACTCCTTTCAATGGTAAAATAGTCATTATTCAATTCGGATGAAGTTGTCCATGTAAGTCTAACCAAATTGTAATCTGAAAAAGCTTCAAATGATCGTAGTGTAATTGGCAAAGGCTCATTAGAACCGCCTGCTGACGGATTACTTTCGTTGCTCCACGTACTACCCCCATTGGTTGTTCTTGCTTTGGATTGCCCATTGCCTCCTCCAGATCCGATGTTTTCATAAATGGCGTCACTTGTGATAGGTAACGAAAGTGTTTGGGATGCGCAGACACCTACTGTTGCAGATATGTTACCGATATCTGGTAAATTCTGACCTCCTGACCAATAGACAGCATCTATCACAGTACCGTTATCATCGTATAAAACTATCTGCTCACCGTTATTTGTCAATACACCAACACCTATACCAGCTGTACAACCACAGGTAGCCCAATCAAGGTTCGGGGTAAATGAGAAGTCACAATCATCACCACCACCAACGACACCATCAACACCAACACCACAACCTGCACCAGCAGCACTTCCTACCAGGAAAAAATCACCAGTAAGCAATATGGTCCCATCCGGTATGGTAACACAGAAATCTCCATCACAAAAAACCCAACAACTCATATCAACGGATGATGCGGACGTGTTGTAAAACTCGACCCATTCGCCAGTATTAGGTGCAGGGGAGCCATCATTGATGACTGCATTGATGTAAACTTCGTTGATCACAACTTGGCAGTGAGCACTCAACCCAAGAGTAAGTGCAAATGTTAAAGCTAAAAGGACTTTTCTATTGGACATTTTTCAAGGAATTAATTTGAATCCTCAAAATTAGTTAATTTCTATTGTCAGGTGAAAAATATTAGATATAGTAGAGGAATTACTCGGTAAATACTCGCTTACAAGGGACTAAATAAATCATAAAACTTGCTATACCAATATTGAGCATCCCCATATCTAGTGTTAAGTGTACTGTGTCGTATAATTTGCCGATATTTTTGTTCTAGACGATGCGAAAAACATGAGCTTAGCCGTAGTTAAGGGAGTGTTTTCAAAGAAGTGTAGGGCAAAAAGATCAAAGCTTGGTTCGGCTAAAGTATTCTTAACTTAACACTAGTATTGGACAGGCTATCGAGGCAAGATCCCCGATAGTTCAATCTTTAAAATATTCTTGTAGATATCCTTTTACTTGTTTCTCGTCTAGCTGTTGATCATCTTTCCCTAGAGACTTACTTGCAAAATCAAGAATGGTATCATCCAGCTTATTCTTAAAAGCATTGCTCATCGTCCCAGAAACGACAGCAACAATGTAAAATGATTTAAAATTTTTCAAGAACAGCTTATACGTCTCGTACTCGATCAGCTCCAAATCTTGTTGTCCTGCACTAAATGCATCACCTACAAAAGACTTGATAGCAGTAAGCATTCCAGCTACCATGTCTTGGTCTATGGTTTGATTTTTGGAATAGCTTCCCATCAGCAGACCTGAATCTTGCTGGATAATGAAAATTTCTTCAATTTGAGGTTCTATCAGTTGAGAGGTAATGATGTCTTTGTGCGATACTCCACCAAACCAAGATTTAATTCTAATCTTCCATCCCTCCCAAGAAAAAGTGTTAGCAAGTTGCTGATCTATCCGCTCAGATAGTAATTCCATTTCTTTGAGGATATATTTTTTGATCATCTTGCCTATGATCGGATAAAGTACTTCCACTACTTCATCTTGAGATTCTTTGATTTGCTTCTTTATAGACTGCGTGATCGCATCACCAAAAAGTAGTGGAAAGTTTTGCTGTAGATAGCTTATTTGATCATCCAATACCGGAGTAATCCTTGCCTCAATGTCTTCTCTAGCGTTTAGGGACTTATCCAACTGCTGCAGTCTTTCACTCAACTCTTGGCGCTCTTCCAAGTCTTGTGCTAATAATATGTGCCTCAGTTTATCGAACTTCATCTATTTCGAGCGATTTGAATAATGCTATTCTTGCAGTTTTTTACCGATGTCTTCCAACATGCTCCCCAAGGTGGCTCTATTGGTCTTCGCATCATCGAGGTTGTTCATTTCTTCAAGCGTTCTGTCCTTCAAAGATTTCACTGAGTCGTCAAAGTCATTCCGCACTTCTTCAAGCAGTTTATCCATATCGCTGCGAAGTGAATCAATCGCAGTCTCAAGAATTGCTTTTTGCTCTTCGATATACTCCTTTATCTTCCTGAACTCCGCATTATACTCCTTGATATTTTCTCCAAAGATAATATCCTTGATCGCATCAATTCTCGGATCTGATGTCTCTTCAACAACTTTACCTTGATCCTCTATATTGTTCTCTTCTAGTTCCAAATCGGTCTCTTTTTTGTTTTTAGCTCCCATGGCCAATTATAGTTAGTCTTTTTTAAGTATAAGTTCTAGTGTTTTCACATCCATCAATCCTGATGGAAATAAGTCATGCTTTGCCTGAAAATTCTTTAGTGCATTTTGCGTTTCTATCCCAAAGTGTCCGTCCTTAGGGATTTCATAACCCAGTGCTATTAATGCTTTTTGCAATTCCCACACTTCATGATTGATGTCTCCATATTCGATTGTAAGCGCGGTGTGATTACTCGCTTCATATTCGTCAAGTGATAGTCCATTTTCGATGATTTCTTTGATGGATTTATTGCTATATCCTTTCGTTTTGAGTTCAGTGGAATACGTTAATTTACCCTCTATGCGTTTATTAATAGCAATCATCTTGTTGAAATAGTCTGAAAGTTCTTTACTTTCTTTATCCTCATCAGGGTTCAATACATTGATCTTATTATTTTTCCATTCTGATCTTACAAGGGATCCTAATTTGTATGCGTTTTCGTAATACTGCTGAAGTAACACTTCGTCATAATAATTCACATCTATTTCTGAAGGAATAATATATTCATATTCTTTTACTGAAACTAACCACCCATATTTCTTGTATTGAAAAAAGGCAATTATTAGCAAACTGATGGTAATGATGATTATAGCTAACTTTTTCATTTCTTTTATTAATTCATCACTAAAATAAACATATTTTCGAGTATTATTTCATTGTGTTCCGAAAACACCTATTGAAGCTTCTTTATTTAGTTTTTTTCTTTTTTTAGCTTTCTTACAGCTTGTCGCATCAATATCTTCTCCATCATCAAATCTACTGGTTTTATCAGAAGTGCGATAAGAAGTTTACCCAACATGGCTAGCCAAAAACTACCAGTATATTTTTCGATAGCTGGATCCACAAGACCTTCTGATAAAAGCACCAATATTACTAAGATTATATAAGTAATAAAAAGTGCCTTCTTGCTGATTTTTACTCTCATCAATTCAGACAATGTATTTGCCAACTCCTGATTCTTTTGGTCAATAATTCGGTTTTTTTCTTCTATGATTTCATTGTGAATCATAGAGTCATTTCTTCCTTGCTGAATTTCAATCAAATATTCGTTGGCCTCATGTTGATCTTCTATGAGCAACAGATTCACCATTTTATCATCCAGCTTTATTCTTTGAAACAGACAATCA
>Ga0209634_1001761_pt1 | contig 15625 bp, 25 predicted proteins | sample LinPmetageLP40_FD_184043 | JGI IMG/M metagenome (GOLD analysis project Ga0209634, IMG submission 184043) | Marine viral communities from the Pacific Ocean - LP-40 (SPAdes) (version 2) | ecosystem: Environmental > Aquatic > Marine > Oceanic | place: Pacific Ocean | collected 2010-08-26
TCCGATCTAACAGTCTTTTTTCCACGAAAGTCGTGCGGGAATACTGCGGCCAACTGGCAAGCGGCGACCTTCCCGGTGGGGAACTGATCCGAGCGGCGGCGGAACGAACGCTCGCGGAGATTGAATCGGGGCCGATCGTCTACGACTGGGAGCATCTCGATCTGGTCGTCACGTGGATCGAAAATCTTCAGCTTCCCGACTACGAAAAATCCGTGAAGCTCGAACCGTTTCAGGTGTGGATTCTCTCGCAAATCGAAGCGCGGAAACGGGCCGACGGTTTACCGGCGTCGAGCCTGGTGCTGATTGAATGCGCTCGAGGTGGAGCGAAAACCTACCTCGCGGGGATGCTTTTAGCGTTCCATCTGTACCATTCGAAGACACGGCAACAACTTGACCTCGGTTCAACGTCGGCATCGGGTGCCGGTCGTGACGCGGCCGAGATCATTCGAGAGTTCTCGATTCAGGTAGGGGAGCCTCTCGAGCCGCGATATGCGGTCGGTGGGGCGGCGGTTCGCAACACTGAAAACCGATCCGAGGTCAACGTGATACCACCAGACCCGGAAAAGTGGCACGGCCGACGCTCTCGGATTGCTTTCCTGGATGAAGCCTCACACGTTCAGAAGCCGGTGATGGTCCGAGCGATGACCGGCGCGGCGAAGAGGCCGGACGGCCAGGTGATTTGTTTTACGACTCCGCACCACGATCGAGAAGTTCCGTACTACTCGATTCGAGATCAAGTCGTCGGTGAACTCCTGGAAGGCCATTCGAAGGACCACGAGGTGGCTCTATGCTGGACCATCGACGACGAAGACCCGGTGGAGTTCTCCGAGGAGCTATGCGCAAAAGCTAACCCTGGTCTCGGAGTGACCATTCAGGTTGAGGACATCCGGCGGAACTTCGACTCAATGGTCACGCACGGGAACGGGGCGAGTCGCTCCGACTTCGTGCGCCAGCATTACGCTCGGTTCGACTCTCAGGTTTCTAGCTTGATCGACCTCCAGGACTGGGAGAGGTGCAAGGGGTCGCCGGTCTTGCCGGCTGGTGAAACCGTATACATGGGGATCGACCTGTCCAGAGGTGCGGCGGTTGACTCTAATAGGACAGACGTTTGCTCGGTGACGCTAGCGCGTACCGATCCGACTGGGGTGATCCACGTCAAAGCTCGGCACTTCCTCCCGGAACATCGGCTCGAGTACTTCGGGCATCGGTCGAAATTGCCTCTTTTGGACTGGGTCGACCAGGGGCATATAATTTTGAGCCCCGGAAGAATCATCGATCCCGACCAAATCGAAGCCGAGATCCGAGCGGCCGTCGACGAGTTCACCATTCCCATGATTGGATACGACACTTGGACGTTCCCGCGTGACCGACTTCACAAACTAGAGACGGTCGACCGTTGGCCATTCTACGGGCGAGCGAAAGCCGAGCACGTTGTACCCGCGACCGAGGGGCTCGTCGACAAGGTGCGCCAAGGCAAGATCCTTCACGATGGAGACCCGGTCCTCGAGAGGGCACTCAAGAACTGCCGCGTCAGAAACTATCAAGGCGGGCGACGGCCGGACAAGGACCCGAGCCGATCGATGATTGACCCGCTGATGAGTCTGATTTACTGCCTATCCGGGATGTTTGAGGAGGGCGGCGATCATCCGTCGGTTTACGAATCTGACGACATCGCGTGCTGATGGTATAATGGCAAATGGTAAAATGTTCATTGCTATATTCTCAGCTCCGACTGGATTAGGCCTCTAGTCGGGGCTTTTTTATTTGACCTTTGGAAAAAATCAGATAAAATGCTTTACGAACCGCGACTCAAGAACTATGGGACTTTTTTCCAGGATCTCGAATCGTGCTAAATCGCCCGCGAGTCCTTCGTGGGCTTTGTTTCGTCCACTCTCATCGTGGAACATCGGGAATACTCAGATTCTCGGCATCCCGTCGGTCGGCCGCTGCATCGACTTGATCGCGGGGGACGTTTCGCGGGTTCCGTCGTGCGTCGTGGGCAAGTACGACAACGGCTATATCGAAGTCGAATCAAGGCTCACCGAACTCCTCGAGGGTTCACCGAACAATCTAATCTCGGGAACGAGCTACCTTCGAAAGATTGTGAATGATCTCCTCATTCACGGGAAGCATCTCGACGTAATCACTCGAGACGGGCGCGGAAATATCCTCGAGATCACTCCGGCCGAGTTCGGAACGTGGGGTTACAACTGGGACGAAAAGGCTCAGACGCTTACCTATCAGGCGTTCGGCCAGACGTTCTTACCCTCCGACGTTCTTCATTTCAGACGCGCCGAACGAATCATGTTTCAGGGCGAAGGAGTTCTCGATCAGTTCAAGACGACGTTTGAGATGATCGCGGGCCAGTACACGGCCGCGAAAAAGATCTTCGAGAGCGCTCTTCCGAAGATCAAACTCGAGACCGACGAGCCGATCAGCGCCGACGCGGTCGCTAGATTGCAAGAGTCGTTCAGAAGCACGCACGGCGACGCTTCGACGTGGTCAACCCCGGTGGTCGTCTCCGGTGGAATGAAGGTCGGAGAGATCACCACGCGACTCGACCAGCAGCAACACGCAACTCTACAAGAGTTCGGGGTGGCTGATGTCGCTCGAGCGTTTGGGGTGCCGGTCACCATGATTGACTCGAGTTCGTCACCGACGACCGAAGACATCTCGAGTTATCTCGAGGGCTGTCTTCGACCCTTGCTCGACCTCATCGGGTCCGAGTTTGAATTCAAAACCCTCTCTTCTGGTGAGCGCTTGAGATTCAAGACCGAGCAACTAACTCGGGGTACCGCCAGCGCTCAGGCCGCGGCCGCTCGCCAGCTTATCGACGCCGGAATCCAGACTCCGAACGAGGCTCGAATGTCTCTCGGAATGTCCTCTCTGGACGCACCCGGAATGGACGAGATCGTCATCTCGAAGAACTACGCGCAAATGTCATCGACTGCCGGCGACGACGCTGGCTCCGATGCTTCAGGGGGTGGAGATGACGCTTGAGATTCGATCGACATCGGTAGAGGTTCGCGGAAACGTCCTGGAGGGGATTGCCGTTCCGTTTAACGAATACACGGAAATTCGTGAGGGCGGAGTGACCTTCCGCGAGAAGTTCAATCCCGGATCGATCACGGTTCCGGATCACGCGGTACTTCAGTTTTCGCACGACGGCGGCGGGGTTCCTCTCGCTCGAGCCGGTGCGGGAACCATCACGTTTGAAGATACGCCGGAAGGGTTGCGGTTCACTGCAAGCATTCCCGAAGCGCGTACCGACATCATCGAAGCCCTGGAGCGCGGCGATCTCGACGGGTCGGTCTCAATTGGTTTTTACACGGTGCGAGATCGGAAGACTCCGGTTCGCAAGGGAAAGGTCGCATATCTCCGAGAGATCGAAGAGGCGACCATGGATCATTTGGCCGTTGTGGAACGGCCAGCTTATGAAAATGCGAAAGCGGAGTTTTCGAAATGAATCTGATTGAAATGCGTGACAAAGAAGAACGACTCTTTAAGGAACTTGGTGCCGTTCTTGACGGCGCATCGGGTCGGAATCTGACTCCCGAAGAGTCTGAAAAAGTCGAGAAGATGAATAGCGAAGCGGACTCGCTTCAAGGCCAGATCCGTTCGGCCGCTGCCGTCGAATCCGCTGAGATGCGTCTCGGCTCGCCTCGTGGTTCTTGGAACATGACTGACACCAAGGTCGAGAACACTCCTGAAAAGGACTTTCGAGGGTTTGCGGCTGGTAACTACGGCCGCGAATTTAGAGCGCTTCCCGTGACCGGCGGAGACGCTGGTTCTCTCCAGGATCTCGGATTGTATCAACAGTTCATTTCGATCATGGATCGACTGTCTCCGATGCGCACGATTTGCGCCACTGACACCTTCAGCACGGCGGATATTCGATATCCGACACAAAGCACACAAATTAGTGTGACAAGCACGACCAATGAAGGCATTGCCTTCGATGCTTTCGAGCCGACTTTCGGATCGAACACTCCGACGCCTCGCAAGTTTGCGGTTCAGACTCAAGTGACGCAGGAAGCCGTCGCGGATTCGCTTTTTAGCCTTGAAGACATCGTCCTTCGTCAGCAGGCCGAAGCACTGGCAGCCGCTCAAAATGCCTGTTTCATGCTCGGAACCGGCGCCGCGAGTGGTGACGACCGACTTTTCGCGGATCATTCATCGAATGGTGCAGTGAAAAAGCAAGTTGCCTCGAGCTCAGTGATCACGATCAAGCAGATGGTCGAGGGTTTGGTCGAACTTTCAGGAACAGGGTATTTCGGTCGTTCTGGCGCGTTCGTCGTCTCGCCTGGTTTGATTCAGGATCTCATGACCGAAGCCGACAATGTTGCGCGTCCTCTGCTCATGCCTTCAGCAGAAGCAACATTCTCGAACGCGGCGCCGTTCCAGATTTTCGGGCGTCCGGTCTACGTCGCTTCTGAAGGTAATCCGATGACGACAGGCCAGTTTGTTGCCGCATACGTCGCGAGTGATAGCGCCAGAATTGCGGACGTTCAGGGTATTAACTTCATGCGCGACCCCTACAGCAAGTCGGCCGAGGGGGAGATTAATCTTCTTTCCTCGATCCGTTCCGGGTTTGCAATCACCGAACCCAGGGGCATCGTGACCTATCAGCTTGGATGATGAAACAACGCGGTTCAGTCTCTCCAGGGGGGAAACCCTCTGGAGGGCTTTTTTACTTGAAGGAATATCCGAATGAGAATCACATCACAGAACGCGGTGACCTTCTCCCTCGCGGAAATGAAAGCGCATCTCAGAGTCGAACACGACCTCGAGGATGACGTGATCGCACGGTATCTCGACGCGGCCGTGATGTTCTATGAGAACGCGACCGGGTACTATCTGCGACAAACCACGTTCACGGCTCGGTTCACTGAGTCGCCGATTCAACTCGTCGTCCGCCCTTGGTCAACCTCTTTCGTAGTTCAAGCGAAGACCGACGGAAACGCCGATGTCACGATTACGCGGTACGAAGCTCCTGGCGAGGTCTCAGTGGTCGAATGGGATTCGACCTCGGTCGGCGCGTTGAACCTCACTTGGAGAGTCGGAGCGCCTAAGCGAAGCGACATTCCTTCAATGGCGGCGCAGGCCGTTCGAGCGCTCGTCGCTGACATGTACGTGAATCGCCAGATGGAACAACCCGTCCAGCTTTACAAGTCTGGAATCGCCTCCGCGATGATGATGGGTGAGGCACGGACGTCCCTATGATCCCGCAAGTCGGCCAACTCTCCGCGCCCTTTATCGTCCAGACTCGGACGGTGACTCGAGACTCATTCGAGCAGCCGATCGAATCGTGGTCCAATGCGGGATATGTCTGGGCAAAAGTCGAGACTCGAGGCGGGTTCGGCAAAGGCGAGTTCGAGGACACTCTTCAGGGCATGGAACGCAAGGTAGCGGTCATCGACGGTAATCGAACCGACATCGTCTGGAGCGTAAAAGATACGCGGCTCAAGAACGCGAACGGCGGTCTCGACGCGGCGCAAATCTACAACGTGACCGAGATTTCAGACGCGGGTTTGCATCATCACCGAATCGAGTTGACGCTCGAGGAGGTGACGAAATGATGTCGGCGCGTGACCGTAACCGGATCAAGTCTCAAGCCTATCAAGCGGCGGCGGGATCTCTCGCCGGGGAACTCATCGGCCAGAAAGACATCATCAGGAACATGAAAAAAATGCCGGGTGACGTTCAAGCGAAGATCACTCAGAACGCTATTAAACCAATCGTGAAGCTCTCCACGGCGACGTGGAAACGAGAGATTAAGGGCGCGAAGGTATCCGGAAACTCGAACGCATTCCGTCGGCGCTACGGGGGAACGTCTCTCCGGGTCGCTTTGGCGAAGTCGGTCAAGTCCCGGAATCCGAGCGGCAAGGGGAAGAAGTCTCTCCGAGGGTATTCGGTGAGTTCGGGCGGGGTCACAAGCCACGGCGGCAAGGGTGAAGCGACGACGAACGCGGGGCAAATATGGTGGCTTGAGTACGGCACGCGTCCGCATGCACTGGGCAAGGGTTCACGTCTCGGACGTGAGGGCGGGCCACGTGGGCCACAGCATGGTCGGCGTCATCCGGGGACCAAGCCGGTCACCCATATTCGAAAAGCCGTCGATCGTCTCAAGCCTCGAGCGCTTCGAATGTTTGAGACGGCCGTTCGGCTGGGCATGAGATCAGGCGGCGAGCGGATCACGGCGCAACAGTTTAAGAGGTTGACTCGATGATCGTTGACTTGCTGGAATGGTTGAACGCTGGATCACTGCTTCCCGACCCTCGTGTAGTTGAGCCGTATCTTCGCGAGGATTTAGACTTGCCGGCGATCGTGTACGAGATCCAATCCGAAGAGGTGGAGCGCGACCTACTGACGAAAGTGGGGACGCTGCGACTTTCGACGGTTTCCTTTCGGTGTCTCTCGAATAAGTTTTCCGAGGCTGAATCGACGGCGGCGGCCGTCATGACTCGGCTCGGAAGCTATACCGTCGTGGCTACTGGTGGAACCGCAACGGCGATCAAAGGTCTTTCGGTTCAATCTCTCGACCGTTCGTATTCTCTACCCGTTGAATCATCTAACGAAATTTTGTACGAGGTCGAAATCTCGGTCGTCGTCTCCTGGAGTACTGTCTAATGCCCACAAGCTCATTCAATACCACCGTGACATTCGGTACAGTTTCATCGACCGAGGTTCGATCGGTTGACGTTTCTGGCGAGTCTCTGTCGATGGTTGATACAACCAAACTCAATACGACCGTTGCAACTCAGATCGCAGGCATCACACAAAACGCCACTATCACGGTCACGACTTTAGACAAGCCCGCATGGACTCTCGGTGGTGCGGGTGCGGAATTGTCGGTAGCGTTTGGCGGTGGGGCGGCTACGGACTTCCGAACGTGTGTCTTGACAAGCGGTCCGAATGGGTCTGCGGCAATCGACGCGGCAGTCGAGTTTTCGTACACGTTCGAACAAGTTGACGCGGGTACAGCATGATCCCAAAAAGCGTATCCATAGCGGGCGTCGATTACGTGGTCACGGCTCCAACGGGCCGCGACTATATGTCGTCACTTGAAATGCAAGATTTCGACAAGGCTTGTTTTTTCATCCTTCAATGTGTGAAGGTGGACGGCCGATCGGCGTTCTCGACCATCGAGGAGGTTCAAGCGGAGCCACTGGCGCTCCTGCTCAAGCTCGAGGCGGTCGTTTCTAGCCTTCTTGAGTACGACATTCCGGACCCTACGTCGGCACCCTCGGGGCATTCTGCCGGTCACTAGGGGTGCCGATTGGTGAGGTGATGCGAGGGCCGGCGGCGGATTTGGTGTTCTGGATGGATTACTCAAAACGGCTTGAAGATGCGAAACAGGAGTTATCAACATGGCAGGCAAATCAAGAAGTTTAGGTAGCCTCTTGGTGAACGTCGGCGCGGATACTCGAGCGCTCGAGACTGGTTTAAAATCGGCCACGTCGTCGGTGAATCAGTTCGGAACCAGGACGGCCGCGACTACGAAAAAGGCTCGAGCGGGTTTCAATAACATGAGTACGGCCGCACTCGGTGTCGGCGCTTCAATGGCGGCGGCTACTGGTCTCGGGGGGTTGCTTGCACTCGGTCCGGCTGCGGCTGGTGGTGTTGCAATGCGCGGTTTGAATTCATTGTCTGCACCATTTGCGGAGTCTCCTCAAAACATGATGCGAAAAATTCGACTCCAACAGCGGGCTATGAGATTTCAATTCATGGGTGGTCCAGCGGGCGAAGCTCTATCGAACTTGAACTTCTTTACTAACCCTGGAAACTTGATCGAAGAAGCGAAGATCGGCGGGCTCGAATTCTTCTCGGGTATTGGTAAAAACAACGTTTTTAAGATGCTCGGAGAAGTGATGAGTCCGACGGATGGTTTCGCAGCACAGGCATCGCCAGACTCTCCAGGGTGGAACAAGGGAAGTGAGATCAGCATGGGAATCATGCGCGGAATGCTTGGTTTCGGGGTGTCTCCATGACTTGGTCGATCAACGAAAAGCAGGGGTCTCGAAAGTTTTCCGTCACGGATGAGGGATTGTCGGCGGCGGTGATCAGCCTAGTTTGTACCGCCTCGGTTGCTGCCGATGTCGTCGATAGCTTATGGGATCAACTGAAACTCCTTTATCCAATCGGGAAGCCGTTACCGACTGGATCGGTTACGAATTCATTTCAGCCAAACGGCGAAAACAAGTGGTACGTTGATTCGTATTCAGGCGCTCGGCCAACCGCCACAAACGCCGGAAACGCTCAATGCTATTACGTCGATGTGAATATCAGTTTTCTCGGTCCTGTTTCCGCGCTCACTGGCGTTTCGAATAATACCCGGCGGGACATCGAAGTGATGTTCACAGGCACTTCCCGAAAAGCTCAAACGTGGATCGACTGGGATTCTCTCGCCAGCCTGCCGAGTGAGTCGGATACCGACTGGTCCAACGCGAACCCGGCTAACTTGCGAATCACGGGAACACGTATCGACGTGAACGGCCGACCGATGCCGAAGTCGGTTCATCAACAACGTCTGACAGTGAACATATATGGACCGTTTGATATTGATTTGGCATCAACTAAGGCATATTCCCATCAAGGCAAGCGTGGTGATGCTGGAACTGTATTCGGCGTTTGGGATGGTCGGAAAGTTTTGTTCGACAGCTTGGAGATCGTTCAAGTGAAACACGGTTTTCAGAGAGCGACTTTCCGATTCATATGCGACTGGTTTAACCATCTTGAACAAGAACTATGTACCGCCGGTGAGGGAAACCAGATGGTGCCCTCGTCTGAAAATCCTACGACTATCACAAGAGCCGGCGCGGTCGATATCAAAGTTTTTCACGCCGAAGCGGTATGGCGTCAACCCTACGAAAAAGGAACTTGGGCGCTAGGTGATGTCATCGGAACCAATAACGCGACATATGTTTCGGGGTTGTTCTCATGAATGCGTTTGACCCTCGAAATCCCGGCGCTGATTTCTTCAAACCTTCATTTCACTTGTTGCTTATCAAGGATCAAACGGTCGTCGATCCTTATCGGTGGCGCTACGATCTCCAGCTTGTTGATTTCGATGATGCCAATCTCGAGGACACTCCAGCATATGAGGATCGAGGCGACGAAGTGGCCGGTTTCAACGTCCTCGAGTTTGACAACACGATCAGCAACGCCGGCGGATACGATCCGGACAATATCCCGGACGACTTCGAATTCAAGCCGATTTCGGGGTATGTGCTCGGCTACCCGGTCAACGCGAAAGTCGGCGAGACAGTGAAAATCGTTTTTCTATTCAGCGCGGTCAATCCTATCGACGGGGTGTGTTCATGATTACGGTCGGCGGTCTTTCATTTACTCCAGGCTCCCCGGAGACGCTCGCGGTTTCTGGTCTTGATGCGACTCAGTCGTCGGCCGTGTTTCGGTATGAAACGCTCGAGGTCACGGGGTCGCTTTCCGGTTCCACGTGGTCGTTCGCATTCACAGCCGACGACACCGGCGTTTTCGATCCGACTCCGAACCGATTCGATTGCCAAATCGTTTACGGTGATTCCTCCATTACGCCGGTTGTCCTTCGAACCGGTGAACGCAAGAACGGAACAGAACCGACAACGCCTCCTGGTACGACCCGCGTATCGTCAGTCACCGCCGGGAATGGCCTGTCGTCGGTACCTAGTCCGATCACGGCGAAGGGTACGATAAATCTGGACGCTGCTTTGAATCAACTTAACGACGTGACTATTTCAGGTGCGACAAATTCGCAAGTCTTGAAGTACTCATCAGGAACCTGGAGCAATCAGGACGAATCCGGTGGTGGGGGTGGATCGACAGCGCTTGACGATCTAACCGACGTCACAATCACAAGTGCGTCGGCGGATGACTTCCTCAGCTACTCCGGTTCGGAATGGGTGAACCGGTCGATACCCTTCATGCCGCAACCAGGTTCGTCGAACCGTGTGCGCGTCGGTAAAGTGTGGAACCCTCTTATCTCGACGCCTGCCTTCGTCGATGTGTACCGCGAGTCGTTTTTTCAAGCGATCGGTGGCACAAATCCCACAGGTGATATCACCGTAAAAAGTAGCGGAGTGGAGTTCCAAGTCTCCTGTGGTGGTTATTTACAGAAGGCGAACGGAATCAAAAGTTCTTTACCCTCTGATTCGGTTGGTATCGCCGGCGGAATTCAAGTAAACACCGACGGCGAAATGATTCTCAGACGCGGCCAACAGGTCGACGATGCGGATTGTGGTTTCTTCGTCTTCATCGATTACGTAGAATCATGACGCGAGACCGATCAGATCGAGTATCGCTTTCTGTTCGCGACTGGTTTGGAATCGTCGGTATCGCGTTCGGTATTTTCACCGCTTGCGGTGCGGGATATCTGCGGATCGATCGTTCGCTCTCTGAACTGTCGCTCGGACAATCGCATCAGGCACATATCATCGACGGTTTAAACACAGACATTCAGCGCCTCGAGGCGCGACTTATGGGGGTCAAGTAATGAATTCGAAAGCATGGTTTTTTATTGGTCTTGCGGCAGTGGTTGCGGGTTGTGTTTCACTGCTTCAGGGTTGCGACCTCGCGACGCTTGTGCGGGTCGATGTTCCGGAACCGGTCCAGGATGCTATCGGGGTTCCTGACTCAGTGAGCTACGCCGAAGCCGAGGCAGCGTGGAATCAATGGAAGCTCTTCGTTCAGATCAACTCGGATCGAATGGCGGCCGAGATCGAATCCGGCCGCGAACGTTTCGAGCTACTCCAGTCGGTCGCGAATACTGGACTCGAGGCACTCAGCGAAAACGCGTCGTTGTTCCCTGGTGGTGGCTTGCTGGTCGGTGTGCTTGGAGGTGTGGGGGGATTGTTTATCCGTCGTCCTGGAGACAAGAAAAAAGCACAAGCCGAGCGGGTGCAGGCTTTCCAGCATGGAATGTCGGCCGAGAATCAACGGCTCGAGGCGGTCGAAAAGGCTAAAAATGTTTCGTAATTGTTGCTGTGGAACTGGCACTCCGGAAACTTGTTCAAGTGTTTGCACGTGTTCACTTGCTTCGAAACAACAGTATTTGCAAGTCGGTTTTGTTCCGCAAGTTTGCTACTATCAATCAGGAACACAGGAAACACATGTTCCTGTCGTATGCTCGAGCGATGTTGCCGGTTTTGCTGACGATTCCGAATTTTATACGCGCTACCAGATGGCAAAAGGCGGATGTCGATGGGGCAACAAATACAACATCAATCATCTCACCGACAATTCGTTTCATTGTCCGGGTGGTTGTTCGCAATGTGATACCAATTGCTGTTGGTCGCATCCAAACGGCGGCCCATGTTATCCGCTGGCGGGAGATTGTGATTTACCTGATTGTGATTGCGATGCAGATTGTTGTTTTCAAACACATCCGCCAGGTGAAGACCGAGATCAATGCAATCGAAACTGCTTTGAGCAAAAATGGAAAAGGTTTTGTGCTACTTCTCAATGGAAAACTATGACAGTAGGTCGCGGATTGTATTCCGATCAAATATACAAACCGCCGGACATGGAATGGAGTTTTTCCTCCATCCGAGCAGATACGAACCCTCGTACGTACGCGGATAATTTGACATTCGGATCGGCGACTATCGCGGGATCTGATGAATTTGTCGATGGAAGTCTTTTGACGTGGGGAAATTTCGATTGTCCATCGGGAAAAATTTGTAGACAATGGGGGATTAACGAAGAATGCTATTCCGGTGCATCAAATCAAAATTCTCATTGGTACGGGTACGCAAAAAAAATCGGTAAAAGTTATTCTATTTTGCAAGGTTCGTACCCGGTGCAGGCTACTCGTAGTGTCTTTGTATCACCACAAAACGGTAGCGAAGAATGTTACGATTCACAGCTTTATCCTCTTGATGAGTTTCACGGTTTCTTTTTTCAAATTTTGTTCGAAGGAACGAGTGTAGAAAACTCAGTTGTTTACTCACAAGTGAATTCCGTGACTGGGCCCGATAATTTCGGCTCGAGTGGATCAATTCCGAACCGGCCTGGAAATTCTTGCAAATGTCCTGGGCTGATTGAAGGTGCGGATCAAATTCTATATTGGAAAGTTGGAGGGGCGTATGCTTCAGGATTCACAGTCTAAAAACTACCGATATGAAATCGGTGAACGTCGGTCGAGGCCAATAATGCTCGGCGACAAGCTCGAGCGTGTGTTTCGCCTGGTGGGAATCAAACGCGCCGCGAAGCTCTACGAGTCGAAGACCGGCCGATCCTGCGGGTGTGACAAGCGAAAAGAAGCGCTCAATCGCATTTGATTCGATGTAAGTGGTAAAATCCCGCGCTGGTTGTTAATGTCAGTCAATGAGCAATAACGAGCAGGAATTCGCATCTGTGTTAATAGATGGTGTCTGGAGAGCCTGTCCGAGACCCGGAATCCAGTGGGATTTGCGAGAAATGGGAATTTCTAGCGGTTTTGGTTTAAGGGGCCAGGCGAACGCGATCAAACTTTCGGATCGTTCTAACGCTCTGAGGGCCGCTCAGTCGATTAAAAGCAATGTTAACAATGAAAAAACCGCTGAGGGTCCGATAATGGGTGTTCCGTTATTGGACTCATGCGCGAACGAGAGGAAACGTTCACGAATGAGTTTGGTATGTTTGATAAATTTCGGCGGGGATGAGATCGATATCCTCGAGGACGGCCGCACGCAGGCATCAATACCCGTGTTCATGTTGAACGCGGTTCGGGCTTGGAGTGCGCAAAATGATACGACCGTATACGACGGACTGACGCGATTGCTCGCGGCTGGTCTTGAGTCGAGCGGGCCGCAGGTACACGACCATTGTTTGATGGTTGCTCTGGAATGCCGGGGTGACGAAGAATGATTTACACCGAATACCCGAAGGACGATATCGAAAACGTGTTGACGCTTGTGGACGCTATGGAGGGCGCCCTCAGAGACCTCGCGGAATGGAATCCGGCATTGATGACCTATGGAACCGACGCCCCCGAGGGCGTACGTGCGGCCGTGAGAAAGCTCGAGACAGCTCTTCAGGAGGTGAAGAAGCGAACGGTGGTGATTTCATCATGAGAGATATCATCATCGCAGTGATCCGCGCATCGGACCCGGACATCATGATCCGAGAGCCTGAAACGATTGAACTCGCTTGCGCGAAAATGATCGACATGGCCGCCCGCCTGGAGGGGGATAGCTCGCCAGCGCCGGCCGCCGCGCCTGCTCCTGCCGGCAAGATTAAGAATCAATCCGAGCGCTACATCAAGGAACTTGACGTCATTACCGACGAGCGGGCACGTGTGAAAATGGATGGCTTGAAGTGGCTGTCTGTCTGGGATGAAAACAAGGACCGAGCGCTCGAGGCTTTCACGTCCGGCCGTCCCATCATGGGTCAAATTGTGAAAGACAAACAAGGGCGGGAAAAAATGGTCGACGTGGAGGTGGTTCGATGACTGAAAGAATGCACGACCCAGCGCCAGCGCCAGCGCCAGCTCTGGCGGCCCCCTTGCGCCGGCTTGACAAGCCTGCTACGCTCTCCGCGCTGGCGCGGGCGGCCGAAGGCCTAGCACCGACGACCAGCGCGAGAGACGCGAAGCCGGCGGCCAGTCAAGCGCCGGCGGAGCAGGCGCAAGCGCCGGCGCCGGCTGCCGGCTATCGAAACCATAAAGCGGCTAATCGGTGGATGGAATCCGTCGAACGTCATTGCAATCTTGAACCGGACGACCTCGAGCATCGGGCCGTGCTGATTGAAAATCTGGCCGCGTATGGTGCTACGATTTTGAATCGGCAAGTCTCCATGCACGAGGTTCGACGACCAGACCTCGGCGGGAAGCCTGGAACGAAGGAACATCGGAACCGTTGGGAGAGGGCTTTTAAATGGCTAGACAATCAGCGCGGATCGGTCGAGCCGACTCCATCAGATCATCTCCCTAGGTTCAAGGCGTTCGGTCCTGGAGACGGGCCGGCGTATGCCGTCAGTGAGGCGCAAGCGGCGAAGGCGCACGCAGCCGGCTGGCGGGTGATCGGTCCGGGTTACGGTTCCTCCGAGACAAGTGACGTGGGTCCGCTGCGAGTCGACGAAGAGGGCCGACGTTGGGAAACACTCCCCGACGGGACCGAGGTCCAGGTCTACACGCTGAACGAGCTAGGGGTGATGAACGGCAAGCAGATTTCCGATCATCTCGAAACGATTATGTCGTCCGTTCCGACGCCGGGAGAGATCCCTCGTAAGCGGAGCCGATCGGCGGGGTACATACCGCCATGGCTCACGTCCAGCGCTGCGGGGGTCTTCTCTCTCGTTTCGGCTCTGGCGGCCGAGATCACTCGAGACGGTTCGGAATGGGGAAAGTTCTGATGACCGATAGCCTCGAGGAACTATTCGGCCGTGTGCCGCCTTCCTCGAGGCGGATTGTGCGTGAGTTTGTCGAGCATATGGGAGCCGACTGCGTTGTGGTCATTTGGACCGTGACCGAGGCGTCGGTACCCCAAACGGCGCGGTTCTTCCGCTCTTGGGGGAATACCCTTGCCATTCGGCGGATGATTGAAGACACCTATTTCGACATGGACGACGAAGGGGACGAAGACGATGGTGCACCCGAAGAACAAGGGGAATAGGGGTGAGTTTGAAGCACTCGCAAGGCTCCAGGAGGCGGGGTTGCCGGCGACGCGGAACGGCTATCGAACCCAGTACGAGGGCGCTGCCGACTTGCTGCTCGAGAACGAGTTCGGGCGCATTGACTACGAGGTCAAACGAACCGAAATCGCACGCTTGCCGGCGTGGCTCCGACAAGTGACGAAATCGGCCGCTCGAGAGGGGGGGATTCCTCGGATCCTCTGGAGGCCGTCACGGGGTGAGTGGCTCTCGATTGGATTGATGAAGCACGACATCGACCACGCTCGGATGCTTGTTCGGACCCTAGATGATCAGCGAAAGTGAGTGGGATACGGTGATTGATTTCGGTCGATATTGGGCATCGAAGTACCTACGAAAATTCCCGAATTGGTCGTTTGACGAGATCGTGAATGAGGTCGTCATCGGATACGCCAATATCAGGCACCGATACGACGCTGAAAAAGGCTCTTTAAATACGTTCTTGAAGGCTTCGATCTGGGACCAAGTGTTCCGAAGCTACTGTCGTCAACGTGACATCGTGATCAGTCGTCCAGGTCAACTCCGAGGAGGGCCGACGGTTCAGCGCGTGTATACGCCGATGACGACTCGCCTCTCAGAGAAGTACGACGTACCCATGAAAGAACACAAATCGAATGACGTACGTCTACCCGCTATCCCTATCGACTTTCATGATCTCGCAGGGTTGCTCGCTCGAGGTCTCACGCAGAGGCAAGCGGGGCACGCCATGGGCCTGTGTGAGTCGAGGATCTCGCAACGTGTAAAGCAGCTACGAGCGGAGCTATCATGACCCAGCGAGGCGGGCGGTGGCACCGATGCAGCAAGGCGTATCGGTTGGCACATCCATACTGTGAGAGGTGCGGCCGGTTGGCCGAGGAAGTGCATCATGTTAATGGATGGAAAGACGAACGAACCCGATACGACTGGGGAAGCCTTGTCGGATACTGCCGAGAATGCCACGCCTTTATCGAGGGGCGGCGACCCCCCCCGGATCGAGGCCGAGACCCCCAGCGCGGATACT
>Ga0209634_1001763_pt1 | contig 15617 bp, 11 predicted proteins | sample LinPmetageLP40_FD_184043 | JGI IMG/M metagenome (GOLD analysis project Ga0209634, IMG submission 184043) | Marine viral communities from the Pacific Ocean - LP-40 (SPAdes) (version 2) | ecosystem: Environmental > Aquatic > Marine > Oceanic | place: Pacific Ocean | collected 2010-08-26
CGTATGTAGGTCAGTAATAGCATCATCACCTTCATTTATTTTAAAATTAATTTTTCCTTTATCATCGGCACTTGTTCCATCATGACTACATTCAATAATACCTAGTGCTGTGTCAGTGGTTGTAGTTCCATTTTTATATCCTTTAAACAAAATCTTTGATTTTCTTTTCTCATCTCCATCATCTCCATAACTATTGGTTATAATTATCTGATTATCATTCTTGTCATTATAGTCTCCTGGGTGAATTGATAAAGGGTTAACCATTGTTTTGGTAGTTCCTTGTGTATGTGCCAAGACAAAATTATAATCTGCGACTTCTTGACCATTAGTTTGATTAGCTGATACGCAGGCAATATTACCATAAGAAGTATTGGTATAATTTGGATTATCAAATTCAAAATCTATTTTAACTCCGTAACCAACATTATGATTTGCCTTATTTCCGGCACCATCACCTCTAATTTTGCCATCCAATACTAATACACTACTAGGTGTGGTAACATTTCCATTTGATGCCGTTGACTCGAAAGTTATAGTTTGACCTGTCTGTAATTCATCACTTCCAGTCATTTGTTTGATAATATAGAATATTAATTTTTTTAAATTTATTTTTAACTTAAATAAATTATATATAAAATTAGTATATGACTGGTGGATCCCTAAGTTTAACTGGTAATCGAGGTATAGGTCAAGATGTTATTAATATTAATCCTCAAATTACCTTTTTTAAAAAGGTATATAAGAGACACACTAATTTTGGTATAGAAGCAATTCAACAAAGTGGTACAGTTCCTCAATATGGTCAAACATCTGAATTTAATATAACTAAAACAGGATCATTGATAACTGATATGCATTTTGAATTTACATTACCTCCTGCTGCTGGAGGTGGAGGTGTTGACAAAGATAATGTGGCTCTAGCAGACAGAGAAACCTCTGGTACTGGTGTTGTGAGTAATTTTAAAAAGTATGCTCGTTGGGTAAATGCCGTAGGTTTTGCGATAATTAATGAAATTCAACTAAAATTTGGATCAACTATTTTAGATAAACATACTGGATTATGGTATGATGTTTGGAATGAACTCACTGATCCTAATAGAAAAGAATGGCCATTAGTAGGTAAATACACAGATTTAGAAAGACAAAATCATATAGATTGGTTAAAAACCAGATATTACGTTCCTTTAAAATTTTATTTTAATCGTAATCCTGGATTGGCACTACCTATATTCTTATTAAATGAAAATGAACTTAAACTTAGCATTAGTTTTACAGCTTTAAATAGTTTATTGAATTTTGAAGGAGGTAATCCTGCTGGCGATCCAACGATTACAAATCGTAATCTAACAGGTTTTAAGTTATATGCTAATTATGTATTTTTAGAAAGTGAAGAAGAGAGTCGCATACAAAATTCTTTACCAAGTGAATACTTAGTTGAAACTTTAGATATAAAGGATAATATTACCGCAGCGTCAGCTCGTAATTTGGTATTTGAAAATCCTACTAAAGAGCTGATCTGGGTTTTTAGGCATAATGATCGTGTAGCTGCTGGAAGTAGTGCTAATCCTCCAATATTTAATATGCCATCAGCTACATCAAATAATACTAATCCAAATGATATATTTAACTATTCACGGGCAGAAATTAACACGTCTTTAGGCTATGGAACACGAGATCCAATTAATACTGTGGTAATGAAAATTAATAATAATGATCGTTTTTCAGAAACAGATGCTACATTTTTTAGGACAATGCAACCATATAAATACCATTCCAATATCCCTGGAGGTATCACAAAAGCGTCAAAAAAACAGTATATTTATGTGTACTCTTTTGCCTTAAGTCCTGAAGAATATCAACCAACCGGCAGTTATAACTTCTCAATTGGAGATGATTTGGTAACTTTTGATTTTCAAGGACCCGATGATATGAGTTCTAATTATGGGTTAACCATTTTTTCCCTAAAATATGAATACATTGTATTTAATTTTGGTAGAGTTACAATTTCACGTGTTCCAATACAAACCTCATTTCAAGAAGCTCAAGCAGCTACAAGTGATGATTCGTCTAAAAGTCAAAAAGCTACATCTCCTAAAATCAACATCGCTTCACAAAAGAATGCCGCGGTTAAACAAGAAATTCAGAGAAGATACGCTGTGGAAGTGCCATATTTACATGATCAATCTCTCGGTAAGAAAAAATGGTCGGGATTAGAGGGCACGTTTTTTCAAAAAGGACAGATGGATGACCTTGGAAAAAAATACGAAAATCAAAAAAAAGATTTATTTTAAAATTGACTTGTAAACTTAAAAATAAATAACAAATATAATCTTAAATGTCTGAATTTAACGATACTTACACCGATAGTGAAGATGATCATTCTCCTCTATTTTCATTAGATAATCATATTGAACCAAGTCCAGATGCGGATGAACAAAATATAGAAACAAATGCTTTTGATGACAATTCTAACCAATTCAACGTTAATAATCAAATAGAAGAAGAAATTACAAACTTTCAAAATACTAATAGTCAACTAAGATCATATCAGGATAATGTAGATCTACCAACAAAGGATTTTATAGAAAATATTGAAAAGGTATATCAGTGTTTACCGCTGATTTTTATTGAAAATTATGAAAAATTTAAAATGTATGAAAATAGTAAAAAAATCATAGCTCCCCAAAGTTTGCTTTATGAATTATCAAGTTATAAAGATGTTCCATTTCCTATTTTTGTAAAATTATCAAATTGCGAAACACTGTTTGGTATAATTGATTATGTTCCATATATAGATCATATTTATATTCCTACTAAAGTATTTTACAATAATGGTTGGGAAGAAGGAGCACCAAATATGCTAACAATATTAAAAAATATTCCTCCTCCAGCAACTAAGATTGGATTAAAACCTTTAGATGAGAGCTTTTATGATATTAAAGATATCAAAACCTATCTTGAAATCATGTTTAAAAAAATGATATTATCTCTAACAATAGACGAAATTATTGAACTACCATATCTTGATAGATCTATCCAATTTCAAATAAAAACGTTGGAACCCGAACCAGTGGTATCAGTTCATGATATTGAAGAGGTTGAAATAGATTTGTTGCCTATGGTAGAGCCAGCAACCGAATCTAATACTGATGAGGCTGAAATAGAAAATCAACAATCAAATAATATATCTAATTTAAACACAAATTCGTCAAGATTTAATGAATCTAGAGAAAGTAATCAATCCGACGATACACAACCATTTGTGCCATTTTCTGGAGTAGGACACAAACTCGGATCAAAATAATTACATTTTTTCAAAAACAACACAACTAAAACATTTAAAATATAAATCCCACAGATCAAGTGAAGATTTTGAATTTTGTATATTTTTTAATTTAGGATGTTTTTCATAGCAAATTGGCTTCCACCCTAAATATTCAAATCTTGATTGTAAATATTTATAACCAACTAAACTTTCATTAATCGGTATAGAATGTACCCATGAATAGTATATTTTATTGATCCTTTGTTTGCTATTATATTGAATATAACTAGAATTATATGAACATTTTATAGTAATATCATCTCTATCAATGTAACTTTCAAATAAATCCGCATCCATAAATCTAATTATAAGTTTAGTCTTCTTTTTAGAAAAATTATCTAAATAATCAGAAATATTATTACTGTTAATCGCAAAATTTATACAATTAATCATAAGCAGTGATTCGTATTTATTTAGCAAAAGTTCACTATTACAGAATACATTTTCTAACTGAGTGTAATCTTTTATTTTTTTATTAAAATCCATAAATGTAGATTTAACTTTAGAATTAATCAAACATTTAATATCTATATCACCAAAATGATACTCATCCACATTTGCGTGTTTTAAATGTTTATTTGTAGCATACCCGCCACCTAAATCAAATACTTTGCCTTTAATATATTTAAAACACTCACTATAATCCGATAAATTATATCTCAGTAGGGTGTTACAACAGCTATCTTCATTACTATAATAAACTGCTCGTGTGTCAATAAAATTTATTAAATCATCATGATCGAATGGATTATTAATTTCATTTATTATATTTACAACAATATTTTCAGGATTCGGTGTTTTTTTATCAAAACGTTTTTCACGTGGCTCAAAATATCTGATACAACTATGTGTTATTTGTTGATGTGATGAAATTATTGGATAACATCTATATATATCACCATCTTTTATTTTAAATTCTATATCTTCTGGAATTGACATATCAGTGATATTGTATTTTTTACCATTTGCCATCAACCATTCATCATTTCTATATTGAAGGTCAATCGTCATTAAGTTAGTCGGTTTATATTTGAAAGAGTGTGTTCTTTGGGTAATCAAATCTTTATCATGGCTATAATTTTTATGTTGAATTATCCAACCATCATTATCAAATATATGAAATACATCTTCCGATAATAATTTCATAAAGGAAATATATGATTGTATATTTGGACATTTAATTTCGAAAAATTTCTTAGGCCACCAAAATATTTTACCCTTATTATTAGGATGTTGTTGAATTTTTTTATACTTTTCATAATTCTCAAGTTCCTTACTTTTAAAAATTTTAAATTGTCTTATAAATAATACAATATCTTTACTAGTTATATCTATAGTAGATTGAATAACATTTGTTTTTGTATAAGTATGGATGCTTCTAAGATAATCAATATATTTAATAAAATTTTTATTGTTTTTAAAGTTGTTATTTGATAAAGATATTATAAAGTGCATTTTGTCCTTCTCTAAATATTCGGTGCTTAAATAAGTATTATTAGGAAATTTAGGAAAGGAGTTTTTTAAGATGATATTGCGTCTAGTTACACCATCGATTTTTTCAGTAAATGTAGTATGTGTAGCATAATTATTTACCATATCTTTTGCCGTAAATAATTGAGGTATGGTTATTTGATTTGTATAATTATTTTCAATACTTGATAAATTTGTTATCATTAGATTTCTAAATTGTAATTTGTGTGTGCTTAATTTAAATAGTGAATTATCTAGTGTATAATATTTTATACTTTTAATACAGTTAATATAATTTTGTTTATGTTCTGTAAAGTATTTAATTTTTCGAAGCAATATAAATCTTAAAATCGTATGATTCGCTAAAATAATTTTATAAATACTAATATTTAACAAAATATCTGACTTAATTTTATTTAGCTTATCTAATTTATTTTGAATATCTTTAAAAGTTGTGATATTTTTAGATAATAGATCTCGTGAATGTATTTTATTTTGAATCTGATGATTTAATGTATTATAATATTGAATTGTTAAAATAGGTATGTTTTTATTTGAAATGTCTCTATTTTTACAGGTAGTTTGTTGTTTAGTATATAATCTTGATAGTACATATATTTCATAAACTATTAAATTTAATGTTTTTCGGGTGTTAAGCAGATCTGTTTTTAGAGAATTAATTGGATTACCATAATTAATTATACTACTTAAGTGTGATTTTATTTTAGAATCTTTAAAATTATCGAGCAATTTATATCGTGTGTTATAAAATTGGTTGGTTAGTAAAAGTAGTTCAAGTTGCTTTTTAAAATTATTATTTTTATAAGATTGAATAAATGAATTATAGTTTTCAGTAGAATAACAATACATCATCCCATCATAATTAAGTATTTTTTTAGAAAAATGTAACAAATCGCAGTCGCATTGCTTATTACATCCACATGTTTTATAATTAGAGTGAATACTAAATAATATATTTGATGAAGAGCTGATATTATTATAATTTGAAAATCTCTGTAATATGTTTAAAATCTGATCGTATGTTATTGTTTTATCATAGCCTAAATTATATTCATATATGTAATTTACTATATCTTCTATTTCACAAAAACAACACTGTTGTAAAATACTGTAATAGATTACTTTATTAATTTTATATATATTTGGGATTGGTGTAAAACATTGCCATAATTTTTTTATAAATAATACATTTTTTTTATTATAATTGTGAAGTTTAAATATTTTACAGATAGTCATATTACTATCTAAATAGTAACAATCTAAATTGAACTTATATTCAAATTGTTTTTGATGTTCCAATAATTGGTCAAGTATTGATATTTTGAAATCCATTATTTGATCATGATCATTTTTAAAATTGCTAAACAACTCAATATTGAATATACTATTCATAAATGATAATGTAACTTTTCCTAAGTTTTTAGAAAAATCAAACAATTTTTGAAGTTTGAAATATATGTTTTTTATAGGTTTATAATCATCAATTGAATTAGTTGTTTCGATATTAAAACATATTGTATAGTTGAAGATTTGAGAAAAATCTATATTTATTTTTTTAAATAAATTCAAAAGTTCAACAATGACTTTTTTATCAGAATTATTCATCGCATACTGAATAATATCATTATTTAATATACATTCGTCAAGATGTAAAGTATTACTATTTATGTCGGAAAATATATTTTTTATAAACCATCTTACTGTAATTACATCACAATATCTAATACAATCTAAAAACGGATAATATCCATACGAATCTTTAGATTTAAATAATTCGACAGAATTGTAGTGATTATGTATTAATTTAATCATTTTTAAGCTATCCTTAAAACCTACAATTTTATGTATATTAATATTTATAAAATAAGTCATTTTATCTGTGGTTTTATATTTATTAAACAATATCTTAAATAATCTAGTAAATTTATTAAGCTTTTTTTTATCTATATTTTTAGTTCCATTATCATTTTCTGTTATATTAACATTTAAATAATATTCGAAAAGTTCTATTGTAGTATCGATTGTAATTTGATAAAATATCCATATAAATTGAGGGTTATCCAGATAGTCTAAAATAGTTTCTTTTACTAAATTTAATTTGAGATAGCTTTCCCATATTTCTATATTAAAACAATTGTTCATAAATTTTTGTAAAATATTATTTATATAATATATGTTTTCGTTATAATTATAATTTATGTATTCTATTTTTTTTATGATATCTATTATAAATAATTTATGTGATTTACAAAAATCACTTATTGAATATAGATCAAAAATTCTGGTTGAATAAATATTTAGTATTATCTCTAAATTTCTGAGTGTATTTTCACATTTATCAGTATCTTGGTAAAAAGTAGTATGTATTTGACTAATGATATTTTCTAATGATTCCAAACAAAGAACCCAGAAATTCACATTAATCTTTTTCAATAAATAATTTATATCGTTTAATGAGGTTAATTTTACAATAATTTTACTAATTAATGAATATTTATCAATATTAGAATACGAGTCAAGTGTATTTTTTAAACTTTCATCTATTTTTTTATTACATATTTTTATTACATATTTTCTTATTGAATCATTCTCTAATTCTAAATAATTTGTTTCTTCTTCTTCATAATCACTCCAACTATCATGTGGAAAATTTAGATTTGAACTTTCTATTGTGGATTCCATTTGATAAGACTAATAATTTTGAAATCTTATAATTTAAATCAATTTTAAAATTTGAATAAACTTATATTAAATGAAACATATATGCGTATACTGATCCCAATAAGATGCCTGCCAATATTTGTTCTATATTATGGCATTTTTTGTAATATCTCGACCAACCAGTAAATATCAAAAATATAATATTTAAAGAGTGAAAAGTTAAACGATTATGTTCTAAACAATATGTATTTATAATCAACATATTATAAAATGCGAAATATGATACAATAGACATATGGGTGCTAGGTAATCCAGGATTTTCTCCGACATTACCTTTTATAGAAAAAAAATCACAACCACAAGCATCTTTAGGACGCTTTGAAAGTGGTTTCATTTTTTCAAAAACTATTTTTTTTAGATTTTCGGATATAAAAACGATTGTTGTAAATCCAAAGATATATTTTATAGAAAATACAAATGGGACAATTTTTATTGTATATAAAAAGTAGTAAATATACAAAAATGACCAATAAACAAATGGTATTAGTGAAATGTATTCGGCAATATTAAGAATTGTAATCATATAAATATATAATACTTTCTTTTAAATAAATGTGTGATTCAAGCATGGGGGGGCATCTAATAATCCTAATTCAATAGCAGAAGTTATTCCTAATGCTCCTATAATTAAATAAAGAAACCAAGGTTTAGCTATAAGTGGTTTATCGGAATCATCTGTATCTTCGTCATATTCGTTTTCTTCATCTTTAGAATCTTGAAGTTCGCCGTCTTTTTTTAATTTATCAAATGTGTCGCAATCTTTTAATCCTTCTTCAATATTTTCAGTTTTATATTTTGCCAAATCTTTATAATTCATAGATTCTAACGATTCTTCTGATTCTTCTAATTCTTCTGAATTACTTCCACCACGTTGGTCTGTTTGATCTCCATCTTGTTCAGAAGTTGACTGTGTTTCAGTTCTTGTTTCAGTTTCAGTTTCAGTTTCAGTTTCAGCTTGATTATTTGAATTATTATTAGCTGATACTTGCTTATTTAACTTGTTTAGCAATTTTATAATATATTTTTCCATACGTATAGTTTTTTTATATTTATCAACCGATGGAGGAGATTTTTTCAAAGCTATTTTTTTATAATCTATCATAGTTTTTACTAAAACGTCTATTATAAATTTAGCAATATGATGTTTTACTTCATCTGAAAGAATTTTTAAAAACATGCTATCTTTAAATCTTTGGATTTTTTTCTTTGATGCTTTATTGTTGGCATCAAGCTGTTCTATCTCTGGATGTTCTTTAAGTATTCTATTAACAATTATTTTCTGAACTCTAAAGGGTTTTTCGTAAAAAGATCGATAAATATTTTTTTCTTTTAGCGCTTCTAAAATATTTTTATAAAGTTCTGGTGGTGTCGTTAAACATTCTTCAAATAAATTAGTACAAGTTCTATAATAATAGCTATGAAGTCCATTTTGTTTATAACTAAAACAAAATTCTTCAACATTTAGTTGAAGTAATGCCATAAATGTTTCATCTTCTCCTTTAAAAAATTTATGATTACTTACAAGCCTTGAAATTTTGGAACTATCAAGAATAGTCCCTTTTTCTCTTTCTGGAATAAGTTGACAAAATTTTTCCTTTTGACCACTAGCTACAAAGGACGCAAATTCGCTAAATTTACGACCCTTTTTTTTTCCATAACTGGCTGTATCACCTTTAGCTTTTGTAGTTCTATGAAAATCTGTATATCCTCGGCTTATGGCACCATTTTCATAGTCTTGTCTGTTAGCTGAATACTCCTTATCTCGGCCAGCCATGTCACCAAGCATAGATTTTGCGCCTGTAGCTATTCTACCATCGGTTCCCATATAATCATTAGAACCTATTCTTATTTGTTTACCATCTTTATCAACTAAATATTTTTCACCTTCTTTAGTTTGCTTTATATTATGAGATTTTTTCTTTGTAAGAGTAACATTATTATCTCTAGCAATTACTTTACCTTTTCTTTGTACTTGGTAATCCTTTTCTGTTTTTTTTTTACTTTTACCTACGGCCGAGTCATTATCAGATTCTGATTTTTTTTTTTTTTTTTTAAGAGATTGTGCTTCGGCTGTAGTTCCTGCTAATTCAACTGCTTTCGGTGTAGCTAAGGAACCACCAGATTGTTTTAATCTTTTCCGTGAGTTTTTTTTTTTATGTTTAAAAACTAATTTTTTAGATCTTAATACCATTAATAATATAAAATATAAATTATTTAAAGGATTATTTTTTATTTATATTAAAAATGAGTGAAAATGTTAGTTTACAAGTAGAATCTAGACAAGCGAATGTAGGAGCAGTCCCACAAGCGAATGTAGGAGCAGTCCCACAAGCGAATGTAGGAGCAGTCCCACAACCGAATGTAGGAGCAGTCCCACAAGCGAATGTAGGAGCAGTCCCACAACCGAATGTAGGAGCAGTTCCACAAGCTGCGAAACAAACCGTTAATGTTCCATTATTAGTTTTAGAAAATGTTAAAAATATTTTAGATATTTGCGGTGACCGAGGTACATTTAAAACGGCTGAGATGTATGGTGTTGGTTTAACGTATAATGAAATTAGTAAATATATTTCTTCATCAGATCAAAATGCTGTTAAGTCTGTCTAAATCCTAAGTTTGAAATGTTTAACTTTATATCTTCCAGCAAATCCTTCTAATTTGCGGTTAAGAATGGAACTTTTAGATGCTTCTCCACCTTGTTTACCTAAATATGGTTTAAATAAATACCATCTTGATTTTCTTTGAAGTGGATACCAATTTTGATCAAGAGCGTATGGTGTCTCGAACTTCTTTTTAAGTTCACCATTATTTCTTTGATTAAATTTTCTCATATCTTTTTCCATTAATGATAATGATTCTTCTAAATTTTCCAAAAGCTTTGGTACAAAGCCTTTATTTATTAAGTAGGCAGATGATGTCGATGCTCGTTGAACCTTTTTGTAATCTTTGTCTGAATCATCTGTTTTGACATATACACTTGCCAATTGAACAATATCCCAATCCTCTTTTTGTTCGTCAAGAAATTTATTCATTTTTGTGTTAAATTCATCTCTATTTGCTCTAAATACAAAATCGTCTTCAAAAACCAATGTGTGCTTATGTTTGTTTTTTATTATTTCTTTCATTGTTTTGATATGACTTTTACAGCATCCTATATGTCCATTATATTTTGAATTTACAGCATCAATACGTTCTATCTTATCTTTCGGTATACCAACTTTGTTAAATTCATTATTAATCTGTTTTAATCTATCTTCTCGATGCTTTAAGTTAATAAAGTATACTTTATCTATTTTATCAAAAACAGTAGGTGTTTGATTATTTGTAAATGTTTCAATATTGTTGTGAATATTGTTCATTAATTTTTTCTCTTGAAGTGTATTTTGAAGAGTATATTTCATTTCTTTAAAATTAATTCCATCATTACTATTTTGTGTTGCCATTAAACAAATAAATACTAAAATGAGAACACAAATTAATAGTATTTTTTTATAAATTATATCCATATACAATTTATACATATTTTTTGTAATAACTTTTTTTTAAAATTATTTAAAGCTAATAATTTTGATTATAACAAAAAAATGGTAGCAATTGGAATCGATTTAGGAACAACATATAGTGCCGTCGGAATTATGCGAAACGGTAAAGTAGATATTATAGCAAATGATAATGGTAATAGAACTACTCCATCATATGTCGCATTTACTAGTCAAGAAAGGCTTGTGGGAGAAGCAGCTAAAAATCAGGCTCCACTTAACGCCGAGAATACAATTTTTGATGCGAAAAGATTAATTGGAAAAAGGTTCAATGATCCACAAGTCCAAGGTGATATGAGACATTGGCCATTTAAAATCACATCAGGTGAAGGAAACAAGTGTATTATTCACGCAGAATATCTCAACGAGGAAAAAACATTTCAACCAGAAGAGATATCTTCTATGCTTTTGGTTAAAATGAAGCATATAGCTGAACAGTATTTGGGTGAAACCGTTACAGACGCTGTTATTACTGTGCCCGCTTATTTTAACGATTCTCAGCGACAGGCTACTAAAGATGCTGGTGTGATTGCTGGGCTTAATGTTAGTCGCATCATTAATGAACCTACAGCGGCAGCTATTGCGTATGGATTAAATAACAAATCAAGTACAGAACAACATGTGTTGATTTTTGATCTAGGAGGAGGCACATTTGATGTTTCCTTGTTGAGCATTGATGATGGTATTTTTGAGGTAAAGGCAACCGCTGGAGATACCCATTTGGGAGGCGAAGATTTTGATAGTAGAATGGTAGACCATTTTATTACTGAATTCAAGAGAAAAAACAAAATCGATATTTCCGGAAATAATCGTGCGTTACGGCGTCTTAGAACTGCCTGCGAACGTGCCAAGAGAACGTTGTCATCAAGCACTAATGCTTCTATCGAAATTGATTCTCTATGTGAAGGTATTGATTTATACACATCTATTACTCGTGCGAAATTTGAATCCTTATGCGATGATTTGTTTAAAAATTGTTTGAAACCAGTCGAGAAGGTTTTACTAGATTCTAAGATTGATAAAAGTACAATAGATCAGATTGTTATGGTAGGTGGATCGACTAGAATTCCAAAAATTCAGTCGTTGATCTCTGGATTTTTCAATGGCAAGGAAGTGTGTAAATCAATCAATCCAGATGAGGCAGTCGCATATGGAGCTGCTGTTCAAGCTGCGATTTTAAGTGGAGACAGTTCGGAGGAAACCAATCAGCTTTTGCTTTTGGATGTAGCACCATTGTCTCTTGGTATCGAAACTGCTGGTGGTGTGATGACTAACCTGATTTCCAGAAATACAACTATCCCTACAAAGCAGTCGCAGACATTTTCAACCTATGCGGATAATCAGCCAGGAGTGTTGATTCAGGTGTTTGAAGGTGAACGCAAATTCACAAAAGATAACAATATTCTTGGAAAGTTTGAACTGACCGGTATTCCACCGGCACCTCGTGGTGTTCCACAGATCGAAGTGACATTTGATATTGATGCGAATGGTATTTTGAATGTTGCGGCTGCGGACAAGACAACTGGCAAAGAAGAGAAAATTACAATAACTAATGATAAGGGTCGCTTATCAAAAGAAGAAATTGAGAATATGGTTAACGATGCCGAAGAGTATAAAAAACAAGATGATGATCGATTTAAGGTAATTGAAGCTAAAAATGGTTTAGAATCGTATTTATACCAAACTAAATCCGCATTAACAGATGAGATCAAGGCCAAGATGAGCCCAGAAGAGCTTGAAACTGTAGAAAATACCTTGAAAAATTCGCTTGACTGGTTGGATAATCATCAAACCGAAGAAGCCGAATCATACACTTCAAAACAAAGTGAAGTGGAAGAGGTTATCAAACCAATTATAACCAAATTATATGAAAATACGAAGGCCGAGGCGGGTCCTACTCAGGGAGAGATGCCTACTGGAGCGAGCCCACATAGTGCGGAGACTGTGGAAGAGGTTGATTAAAATTGTCTTTGAATATGATTTATCTTAGTCTATTATGATTTATTTTAAAAAATGAATTAAATTGTGGTGTTATTGGTTTGATAACCTCTTCCACTTCACTTTGTTCACCTGGAAGTGCTTCGATATCAAATAATATACTAGAAGAATAAATTTTTGTGTCAGTTGAAAAATTATTAAGGTCTTGTGCTCTATTTTCAGGTAAATTATTAAATAATATTGGATTAGTGTCAATATATAGTAAAAAATAATCATGTATATTCACATTAAAATTACTATAATAATCTAAAAAATATAGTATACTTGATAAACTTGCCCCTTTTTTAAATTTTGTTGTTTTTGTTTCAGCTTTAGATTTTTTTCCAAAAAGGGCACGTTTTTTTGGAGCAACAGAAGAAACTGTTGCTTCTACTTCTGTTTTTGTATAAATAAATTGTTCATTTGTATGTGTATAAGATAGTGATAATGTCACGTCTTGATTAGGTTTATTAGATGTTATATCTATACTTAAACTCTTTTCAGTTGTATTATCTGAATCTGTAGTAGTTATATTTATTGTAAATACATTATATCTTGAAAGTGACTGTAAAATTAGTGAATAATGTTTTTGTTTCATACCGTGTTCATGTATTGTTGTTGGGTCAGGTAACTTAAGATTTAAGTTGTAATCGTTTATATCAACGGCTGAATTTGGTAATGATATCAATTCCGTGTTTTTTATTATTCGAATAAAAATACCGTCACATTTGTATAGTTTATCAAAAGGATCTACTCCTGGCTGTTCTTCATATTCTCTATAAAATTTTTCTTCTGTTAAATCAAAAACATTTATGTCTGGATTTTCTAATGTGCAACAAATCATTACAAAATTTACATATTGTATAAGATCATTTAAATCACTTATTTGAACCTTTATATTACTATTTAATTTTAACTTTGGAGGACTTATCTCGGTAAAATATATTGAATTAACTGTAATAGTATTATTTACTAAAGAAAATGGTATGGTGTAGTTTTTATTATTATTTTTTAATGTTATTTGTTTTGTATCTAAGTTAATAGTTATATATCCTATAGTATGGGAATTAGGTACTCCACTTCCTAATCTACTCGTGGCATGGTACTCAGTAGGTTCTTTAAATAAATCTATTGCTGTACTTGATCCACCTTTTAAATTATACGCATTAAGCTTAGGCATGTATTGATTATTTTTGTAGCTTGTTTTCTTGTTACGACGTGAATTACGCTTGTAAGTGCGTTTGCGTCTAGTATTAGCTTTGCGTCTAGTATTGCGTCTAGTATTAGCTTTGCTCCTTCTAGATGTGTTATTTTCTCGTTTTGATAAGTATTTTCGATTTCTAGCTTTATTTGTTTGTAATCTTTTGCGATTTTTGGAATAAGCCATATATTATGGTATAATAAAATAAAAAATAGTTAATATTTGTGTTTAAATTATTTAATATCTGCGTTGTTGTTGCTTTTGCTTTTGGCTGCGGCGTCTTTTATTCTGACCAGAATTACGACGACGCATACTAGTTCTTCTGGCTTTGTTACCTCTGTTATTGTTACCATTTCCACTTCGACGCTTAGAGGCTTTACGGTTATTATTACCATTACTGTTATTGTTGCGCTTTACGCTTCGACGACGACGACGTCTGCCAGCTCCGCTTTGTTCTCCTACGTGGTCACGGCCAACAACTTCATTATCGGGTCCATAAAAGTTATCACATCCGATTTGATTACGAGATCCCATATTTGACATATCACCTTCAACATAATTATTAGTGTGCTCTCCAGTAAAGTATTCTTGTGGTAATGCTATTCTTCCCCCTTTCATTTATAACATAAACAAAGATATTTATTTAGAATTAATTTAAAAAATATTATTTTTATATACCTCTATATTAATGTATAGTTTTTTGACTACCTACTTAGATAGCTTATCAGAAAAGCTATTATTTTATTTTAATAAATATAATATTTCAACAGACAAAATAGTATTATATAGCTTGTTATTAAACGCATTTGCGGTGCTCAATCTCATAAATGATCAGTTTTTCGTATTCATTTTACTATTTTTAAATTCATACTTCTTTCTCCATCTCGCAAAAATAAATCAAATGAAACGCAACGATACAACCAGATTATCACGATTTTTAAGCAGATTCGCAATATGGTTAATGTTATTCACTGTTGGATATGCCGTCTATAATATGTACCATAAATATTTTACGGCTCCTTTTCTTGGAATAATGCTATTTATTTCCATTATGTGTAATATAAATTATTCGCTTAAAACACTAAACAAAGTAGATATTAAAGAATATGAAGATCGAGGTGATTTGAAATCTATTGTAGTAAAAAAATGGTCGCAAATGTTTGGATATATGTCAAAAGAGGATCGTGATAAGACACTAAAAATGACTCGATATTTTGACGAATCTATGTTTATTGTGTATTTTATAATAGCGATGATATACCTTGAATTCTTAAGGCAAGAAAATATAAAAAATATAATTGTAATCTAATTCGATGGGTCAGATGATCTAGATGATTTAGCTTCAGTCTCTTTCAATTCTCAG
>Ga0209634_1001764_pt1 | contig 15601 bp, 16 predicted proteins | sample LinPmetageLP40_FD_184043 | JGI IMG/M metagenome (GOLD analysis project Ga0209634, IMG submission 184043) | Marine viral communities from the Pacific Ocean - LP-40 (SPAdes) (version 2) | ecosystem: Environmental > Aquatic > Marine > Oceanic | place: Pacific Ocean | collected 2010-08-26
TCTCCTCTATAGGATCTATAGGTGTTAATAAGTCTTTCATTACTACAAATATAGGGGTTCTATCCCCTACCCATGCTCCTTCAGTATTATATTCAAAGTATTCTACAGCTTCCATGTACGCCTCATCTCCTACTTCTTGCACCACAGCTAATCGTTCCTTAGCATCCATGTTTTCAAAATCATGTTCTTTTTTCTTTTCTTTATAGAAATCTCTAGCAAGTATCTCTATTGCTTTCTCCCTATCGTATATAGCGTAAGGTCCTTTAAACTGTTGGTGTCCTAACCCTATAAAAGCTTCTTTAAGTCCATCATAATATATAACTTCATCGTCATTTTCTTCACAATGGAATATATTTGTATGATCTAATACTTCTTCTTTATCCATTATTCTCCCTACTTTTTCTTAGCTTATTTGCTTTCTGTTCTTGTTTTTTTACACTCTTAGGAGTGAACTCTTGATATTTTCTATACATATTAAGAGTATCTTCTTTTTGCATTTTCTTTTTAAATCGTCTCATTAACTTTTCAAAAGATTCATTTTTCTTTGCTGTTACTTCCATACTAATCCCAATCTATATTGTCTATTAAATTAAATTTATTCATGTCTTCAAAATCTGTTTTAGTCGCCCATGATGGATAACATACTTCCATATCAACTTCTAAAGGTATATTTAAACTATTTTCTTTCATAAGTTCTTTTACTTTAAGGGCTACTTCATCTACCTCATCTTTATGTACCTCACATATAATCTCATCATGTACTTGCAGTAGTAAATTACTTTGTTTATCCTTAAGATATTTAGCTACAGCAACCATCCTCTCACTCATTATATCAGCACTTGTACCTTGAATTAAATAATTTACCCCTTTGTATCCAAATTCACTAGGTACTCTATATACTCTACCATATTTATTACGAACTCTGCCCTCTGTTTTAATAGTTCTAACAACAGAGTTAAAAAATCTTTTAGAACCTTTCATATTTTCTAGATAAGTTTTTTTATAATCAGCGGCTAGTTCAGGAGTAGTATTTAATTGCATGGCTAATTTATCTTTACCAATACCATATATAACTCCAAAAGTAATAGACTTAGCTAACTGTCTGTAAAATTTAAATTGAGGATCATCTTCAGTAATGTTAAAGGCTATCTTAGCTGCCTCCCCATGAAAATCAACATTGTCTTGTTTCATAAGCTCATTCATTTCTTCGTTATTAACATAGTTCATAAATACTCTAACTTCCATTTGAGAGTAGTCATAAGCTATCATTTTATAATCATCTCTAGGAATAAATAAGTTTCGTATTGCTATTTGTCTTGTATCTTGAGGATTAAATTTATCTCCCCCCAAAAAACTCCAAGTGTTTAATACATCATCAGTCAATTCTGTACTTGCATTACCACCTTTACTTGAGACTATAGCTGCTACTCTACCTTTGACATCTTCTTTGTCAGATTCAGATAAATGCCTATCTTCAACATATACTGTATCTCTAGGTATATTCTGTAAGTTAGGTGAGCTAGAAGATAGTCTACCTGTTACAGTACCCCAATTATTAAAACTAGTGTGAAGCACAGGCAGTTCTAAATAAGGTTCTATGTAAGTAGATCGTATTTTCTCTAAAGCTCTGTATTGTCGTACTAATCCTGCTAGAGGGGAGTTAAGTCTTACTAATGCTTCTTCGTTCCATGCTTCTGCACCTTTTGCAGTCCTTAAAGCAGAGTGTATACCCATACTATTAAATGTTTCCCCTAATTGCTTGGTACTACTTATATTAAATTCATATCCTACTAAATCATATATACGGTTTTTCAAGACTTCTATTCTAGTTATAGTCTTTTTATAGGCTATATTCGCATATTTATTATCTATTACGACACCCCTTCTCTCCATCATATATAAAGTTTTAGTTAGATCACATTGAAATTCAAATAATTCTAATTGTTTACTTGCTTCTAATTGAGCTAATCTATCATTATAAACTTTGTGAGTCCAATGTACGTCTTTTATACAATATGGACCAAGTACAGATGGTGGGGCTAAAGAGAAATCTTTAAACCACTTATTCTTTTTCAAAACTTTCTTAGTCTCTACGTCATAAGCTCCAGCTGTTTCCCCATAACTTCGTATAATTGTGTCTGTTAAACTTAATCTATTTATTACGGTAGATTCAGTCATTCTAACCATGACTAATACATCAACAAGTTTCATCTTGTCTATGTTAATACCTTCATTATCCAAGAATTTGCTATCAAATTTTACATTATAGCCTATGATAGTATCACACTTATCATTTATAAAGGCTACTAATTCATTTAATTCAGCTTGAGTTAGATTAGGTTCTTCAGATTGATGCCTAAATGGAAAGTAATATGCTTCCGCACCTTTATAATTCAATGGGACTAACCCAATACCACATATCTGATTCATATTATAAGGATTAAGTCCGTTGGTTTCAACATCAATAATCCATTCTGAAGTATCTGGTAAAGAATTTAAAGTATCTGTAAATGTTTTTGAGTTTACGATCATAGGTAATTGTTGCAAACTCTCCGAAAGGACATCTACCGGAGAGTCTGCTGTTACGGAGGTTGGTACTCTAGAATAAAGAGTCGTCATTCTCGTCAATAGCTACAGCATCAGATGGTACATCTTCAGTATCTGTATCTATATTCCCATATCTTTGACTTAAATACTCTTTAATCGGAGTTAAATTCTTTACTTCTGCTTGTTTTGATTCAGGTAACTCGAAAGCTCCTGCTGTAGAAGTAATTGTATAAGTAGTGTCTAAACTAGAACCTCTTCTTCGCACCCTCATAACATTTTTATCTAGTGCATTATTATCTTCGTATATATCTACGAACTGATTCCAATTACTATTCTGTGCCCCAAAAGATAGGGTTAATACTTTAAAGTCATTAACAGTTTCTTTATAAAGCGTTGATCCCGATGGACTAGTTACAGCTTCCCATGAATCTACTCTTTGTTCAGTATGTAGTATTTCAGTTACATACCCCCAAAGTGCAAACTTATGTCTTGGAGACTTTTTTCTACCATCTTCATAAACCATTGCTTCACTTGGAACAGTTCTTACAGGGTCTCCATTTTCAACTAAAACGCTTGTCCAACCTTTATCACCCTCTTGAAATTCATACACATAAAATTCTTCCATATGTATATCACCTTCTTCTCCTGTGGCTATAGATTTCATGAATACTTGATCCCCATCTTTTAGCCATACCTCTTTACCATTAGCTTCAGAAGATTGAGAAGCTCTAATTTCTTTACTTGTTATATTATTTTGGATCATACCAATTCCTGACATGTGTCCTCCTTTACCAATATTTTTTATCTTTAATTACATTGTTAAGTATATCATAAGATTTGATATCTTGAACATCTTTATATTCTTTAGGTATATTTATATAGGAAACTTTAGTTTTATTACCTAATAACTTCATAGCTCTTTCTTTACCTATTTTCCCGGCTTCATCATTATCTAAACATAGTATAAGTTCTTTTGTGGGTAATGTCAATAATAAATCACGTTGCTTATTAGACATACTCATACCAAGTAACGCAACAGAGGGAAAACCTAATTGATCTAACCACATAGTATCTAAAGTACCTTCTGTTACACAGACAGTATCGCAAGGTTTAATATACTTTTGACCAAATAATACATGGGATTTCTTTAATCCTTTTGAGTACAGATACTTAGGAATCATTTTTTCTTGTCTAGTAATCCACCCCACAGTTCTAGAATCCTTATCTTGTATTGGAATAACTAATCCATTAGAAGGAGTTATCCTACAACCCCATTTACTCATAGCTGCCTTATTAAACCCTCTATTAAATATCCACCTAGGTACAACACCTGCTTTATAAGGTATTGTTACTGTAGGTAATGGTAAATCTTCTTGATGTTGCATATCAGGCAGATTAAATATACTGCTTCTAACAGTGTGTTTATAATCAGTAAGATATAACTTTACTTTTTTAAAATCCCAATTCATGTATTCTTTAATAAAACTTATCAAGCTTCCCTGACCACATCCAGCAAAACAAATCCATAAACCTTTTTCAGTATTTATAGAACATGATTCTGATCTATCATCATGAAAAGGGCATAGTATAGATACTTCTTCATCTCCAACAGGCACATCTATATTTAGATTAAGTAATGCTTGTATCCAATCTACTTCCATGTTATTTAGACGTTGAGTATATCCTGTAGATATAACCATTTGCCTCCTTCCAAAAACCGTCTGGAAAAGTTGTACCACATTGAAAACAATATGGATCATTCTTAACTAACCCCAATACTTCTTTTTGTAGTAAAGAATAGTGATCGACTACAGTTAACCCTACGGGTAATATTCCCCCATCAGAGCATTTACCGCATCTTGTTTTAATTAAACGTGTCATGATTCTCCTCTATTCTACCTTTATCTACATCCCAAATAAATTCGGTAGTTGAAGCTCCTAAGTCTCCATCTCTATATTTCTGAAACATAATTTCTCTTAGTTGTGGTTCATCTTCAACCATACACATTGAGATAGCAACATCTGAAGCTCTAATTAAAGCATCTCCAAACGCTACTTGTCCTGCAGTTGGTTGATTATATATGTTAGATGCATCTCTAGTAGCTTGGGTTGATGCAATAACTGTTGTGTTTGTAGACAATGCCATAGTTTTTAACCCATAAAACAATGAGTGAGACTGTTCCCACGCTGCTTTATTCTTATCTGATGTAGAAATTAAATACACCCCATCAATTATAAGTACATCAGGGCTATACTTTCGTACTAAATTAGTAATACTAGGTAACGAAATACTATCTTCTCCACTAATATGATCACATACTAATAAATTTTTAAAATTAACTTCTTCTAAAAAGCGTTTATACTCACCCTCATCTATTTGTTTTCCATTCCTAAGAGCACTGTGCGATAGTTTGTAGTTTAATGAATGTCCTAATAACACATCCATACGCAAAGCTATTGCTGATGTAGGCATTTCTGTAGATACTAATAGGGTTTTATGTCCACTACGCACCGCATCTGCAGCAAGTTTGCAACATAACCATGTCTTTCCTACTGTAGGTCTAGCATAAGTAGTAATTAAATCACCCGGTTGCCATCCAACACCTGCAACATTAACCATGTGAAATGGGGTTCGTATACCTATTAACCCATCTCCCATTTTTCTAATGGAACTTCTACGTTGCCACTCTTCATATCTATCTAAACCACCATTATCATACTGATTAACATCTTCATCATGTAGTATCTCTACATCATTTAGATCATCCATAATCATTCCTAATGCTTTTTTAGGATTGTCTTCTAACATCATTTGATTAGAATTAAAAGCGTTGACTATATTTCTAAACATAACCTGTTTACTAAATTCATCTAATGCATAATTAAAGTTGATTGATTGTGCATCAGGTTTAAGAGTATCAAATTTCTCTAATAATATCTCGGGTGTAGGGAACTCAGTATATTCATCAATATATTCTTGAATGAATTTATAAGTTTCTCCATGCTCCGCAAAATCTTTAGGGGAATGTGTAAAACTCTTAAAGTTACTCGAGTCACATAGACTGAAGATAACTGCAGACTCTATAAAATTAAAATTTTCCAATATTACTTCTCTTCGTTAAGTTTGTTCCTAAGTGACTTTTTCACTTTGTATATGGAGTAGTTTACCATAGTTTCTTCTCCATTGACTAACTTTTTATTAGAAATCTTTTTTAACTTATCTTCAATGTCCTTCATTGTATGGTTTTTAAACTTATCAGCTAAGAATTGTTTTTCACCTTCATCTAAGTTTAAAGACTCTAACCAATCAATAAAATCTACCTCATCTAAATTTTCATCAAGTTGTTTTACAAAGTCAATAAGTTTGTATGAATTATCATCTGAATCAGATTCCATATCTAAACTATAACTTTTAATTTTTTTACTTGCCTGTACCCATAAAGTTTTAAGTCTATTAGCCATAGCTGTATGTAAATAGGTATGGAAAATAGCGTTTCTATTAGGTTTATATAATTTAGCGGCTTTAACAACTATTAGTCTTAATTCTTGAGCTAGATCATCTCTATCAAACCCATGTATATAAATGTTGGATACCATCTTGTTGATTTTCGGTTCCCATTTCAATATTAGGTCGTTGTCTATTTGCACTATTAATCTTCCTTTTATCCTGATAACACTTTTGTGTACAGTATACATTTTTTAATTTCATTTTGTATCCTTGTACTATGCGTTTTCTAGTCCTATAAAAAGGAACTGTGCACCAAGAACACGTCAATTTTGTAAATTTCCATCTAAAAGAACACTCACCTTTGTGTAGTCCGTAGCGGTCCGTAGTTATATCTCTACATACTTTACAGTATACCACACGTTTAGGTTTAGGTGGGTTAGTTTGTAGGTTATTTTTTAGTAAAACTTCTCTTGCATACTGTCTAGTTATGCCAACTTCTTTTGCAATATCAACTGTAGGCATAAAAGGGTGTCGCTTACGCAATCTAATAACTTTATTCTTCGCCTTCATTTTTTAATTTATCTACTTCTTCTCTTAATTTTTTAATTTCATGTAAAAGAAGAACTGTTAAACCATTATATTTTACAGATTCAGGGTCCCCATCTTCATTAGTATAAACTAAATCAGGTAAAATTTGCACTACTTCTTCTGCAATTAATCCAAAATCAGTATGATCAACACTATTTTTATAATTATAACTTACGGGATTTAACCCAAATAATTTTTTACTATCTATATCTACTTCTTTAATATTTTCTTTATATTTAGCAGAACTACTTGCTTTTACAACTTGATTGGCAGACGTAACAACAAGAGCAGTTCCAGTACCTGAACCTACATCAAGATATAAATCTCCCCACTCAAAACTAGCATCTCCTAAAGAATAAGTATTAGCCGCAGTAGGTAGCCAGTTTTTATTTACGTTACCAGTAAGCCCCCTACCTCCAACAACTACTGGTGGGGGTGATATAGTATTAGCAGTACTTGAATTTTCTCCTACCGTAGCCGCTCCTAAACTGCAAAAGAGTTCAATTGAAGGATCTCCTCCTGTAGCATTTGGAGTAATCCTAGCTATTTTTGCCCTGTTTATTCCTATTGGAGAGTGTAGACTAGTACCTGCAACTGTATCCCTACCTTCTGAGGCATTTCTTTGTTGAAAAGCTTGTTCAGTTGATACAATAAATTTACTCATAGATACTTCTGGTTCAAAATACATAATATAAGATACATCAGATAGACCATCAGCATCATCATCATCTGTCTCCATTTCAGCGTTAATTCCTATTGTGCCATCACTACTATCGTCAAAAACAATCAAATAAGTTTCTGATCCTATATATAGAGTTCCTCCTGAATACCCAACTCTAGTATTGCTATTAGTTATAGTTCCTGTAGAAAGACCAGTATTACTTGATCCAGCATAAATTTCACCCGTAAAATGTGGTTTATATGGAGAAAATGCATATGATCCTCCCCAGTCATCATCACTTGAGTCATCTATATTAGCTATGTCAGGTCTTCTAGCTGCAACAACCTGTTGATTAGTATCTTTAAGAGCTACAGTTTCAATATCAGTAAACGCTTGTCCTGCTGTTTCTTGATACATAATTGATGTAACTAAGGCATATGCTGCCCCAAGACTTGCTGACACCCCATGTTGTTGAGATTCTTGTTGAACCATATGTCCAGCTCTTAAAGGCACTGCAAATCTTACATAGTCATCATCAGCAATGCTGCCCGTATTTAACATAAAAGATAAATTTACTCCTCCACCATGAACTTTTCGTACAAAACTTAAATATCCATGTGCTGCTACAGTGCCACCATCTCCTGATAATTTCATTACAGGCATACCAGCACGACACCCAACTGCTGCATATCCTCCTACTGTAGCTCCTAAACCATTTCCAGAATCTGATATAGCTGATGTACTAGCGAAAGATGCGTCTGTTATTTCTACTTGAGTTCTACTACTTACAGTAGTTTCTGCTATAGTATCTGCACTTACAAATTGTTGTTGGAATGTAGTAGCCGGTCTTGTTCCTGTGACTTGAAATCTAGCCCTAACTTTAGGTCTGTTTCCTGCTAAAAATCTAGCTGCTACTGCCTCTCTAATACGATCATAATGAATATCAGCTCCAAATTCCATATTTATAGATACTTTTTTACCATAAGTTGCTTGAGGTCTGAATGAATCAGGTTGATTAGGATCTGTTTCTGCGGATAATACTTTTGTATTCCCACTATCTTTATTATCTAAAAAAATAGTTTCCCCAGCCGCTACTTCACTATTAGCCCTACCTGTGCTTGTCCCTGATAATATTAGTAAACCAGCACTGCTGTTAGTAAACCCTGCATATTGTACATAACCAATTAAGTTATTAGACGCATCAACTACTCTGCTACGGAAATTAGCTCTAGCAGCTACAGTTGTAAGATCAGGATCATGCGAACCATTAATTCCTGCAGTATCTTCTCTAGTTGCGACTAATCTTAATGAAGGGTTACTAGCGTTTTCATACGCAGTAGAAAACTGTAAACTACTAAAAGCTCCTCCTGAACCCACATAAAAAGCTTCCATTTCTAATGTACGCATTAATCCAGTTAAAGCATCTCTATATCTCACGTTAATTATGTTAATGTTCTCTGTACCAAATTCATCAAAAGATGCTCCAGATACTATTTGTCTTTTAGTTCCTGTTTCACTAACTGCAGCAGATGATGATATATTATGAAAATTTAAAATACCTGTGGATGGGCTAGAATTATTAGAGTCAAGAGTAGGCATAAAACTTGTAGGATAGTAATTTAAAACTGGGGTTGTATTAAGCCCTGTAGAAAAACTATATTGATTAGCATCTATATGGAAAAAATATCCGAATGTAGCTCCTGCTGGACTCGGATCTGTTAAAGCTAATCTCTGTAATGCATGTAGTACTCTACCATTAGTTGATGCAAAACTTATTTTACCATTAACAGCAGCGGATTCTTTAGTCTGATTTGATACTTGAAATCTAGGTTCAGCATTAGACGCTATAGGTTCAATCATTGTAATTGTACTTTCTGTACCGTCTGTCCCACCAAATTGAAATCTTTGTACTAATAATTTAATTACTGAGGTAATTTTTCTATCGGACACATCTACTGTGGCTCCATTATATCTTATATCAGCATCTGGACTAGTTAAAGCACTTCTACCTAATTGATATAATTCATCAAATGCGGTGCATTGAATAGTAGCTCCTGCTGCATTATCATATTGTTTTATTAAAGTATTTATAGATCCCCTAAATAAAACAACAAAATTCGCTCCGTCTATAACTTTTATTGGGGTGTTTTCTAATAAAACTCCATCTAGAATACCTTTGTCAGTATGAATATTATTTCTATTATGATTACTAAATACAAATTGAGCTGATGAGGGTTGGTACATAGTATCTTCTATAGAAAGTTGTTGTACTAATGAGTTACCATCATTATCATTTAGTTCTGACCAAGCATATATTGCATCACCATCATCATGACTAGCCGCTGCTCCACCTCTGTAAGCAAGAGTATCATGAACTTTAGCGTTAGCTAGTTCCGCTCTAGTAACTGTAATTGAATTATCAAGTGAATTAGCACAATCAGAAACTTTTAAAATTTCAGTACCTATTAATATATCCATCCCATTTACAATTCTATGCCCCACAGTATCTGTTTCACTTGCAATTATAGATGGTAGTATTTCTAAAGTAGTTGCAGAATCATCTATATCAGTTCGGACTTCTCCTACTTGAATCCATGCGTATATTTTAGAAGGTTGAAATATTAGTGGGTCTGTACTAGCCATTACGGATTGGAGTCCTTTCTAAATCTTGATACAAATACTAATGTAAAAGTGAACCTATCTTCAGTTGCTGGGGCTACATCAAATCTTGCTTGAGAAATAGCCGCATCATAAGCTGCTACAGCTGTCCCTGACCCATCTGAAACCATAATTTCTACTTTAGCATTGGATTCATTATAAAATTTACTAGTTACGAAATCTTCTAATTCTTCTTTAGTAGGGACTGTATAACTTGCACTACTATTTCTAGTAGGTCCGCTTACAGTTTCACTGGGATCAGTTACATCAACTAATCCAGTAATAGTAATTGTAGGTCTTATTTGACCAATATCAATCAGTTTAGGATTTCCCCCTCCAGCAATTGGAATTTGAATAGGGGTTTTAACATAATTAACAGAAAAAGAATCTGCTTTTAGTGCAAATCTTTTTTCACCTGAACTTAATCCATCATATAAACATATTGCTAAAGCCATTGGTTAATACCCCCCACCAGCACCTAGTCTAGCTACTTGTCTACCAACACCAAAAGTGTCTGCTTCTTGTGAGCCAATAAATCCTGCATTTGAAGATTGAGGATACATTGAACCTTCTACCGCCCCCATTGTTGCACCATAATCAGAACGTGGACCCCCACTATTGATTTCTTCTCCAACAACACCTACTCCTCCACTAGCACCTAAAACCATATTACTCACCATACCACCTAAAGCTGCACCACCAATAGAACCTGCTATAGTACCCACTATACCAAACATACTTCCAAGCAAAGCACCAAGGGCTGATACAATTGCTGTAATAAAAAATCTTGCTAATGATTTCAAACCTGACTCAATTCCCTGCTCTCTAAAAGTAGCTGCTATATTTACACCAGAAAATATTAACCCTATAAAACCAGCACTTCTAACAAAACCACTTAATCTACTCACTGTACCTCCCATCATGTTAAATACAGTAGATCCGATAATTTGACTTGATCCAGTTCTTAATGCGGCTACAACACCGGCACCAAGAGCTGCTGCTCCTAATCCTGTAATTATATCAGATAGTTTTAATCTACCATCAGCTGAAACCCCATCTTTATCAAATAAATTTATAACTGGTCTGAACACATTTCCTAATGCATTAGCAATACCACCTATAGCTATACCTACACCTTGAAATAATCCTACTAATCTAGGTAATGTAGCTTCTGCTATTCTAGCTACTACGGGTAATTGATTAGCTAAACTTGATAATCCTGCGGCAATTAAAGGCATTAATGGAGCTAATGCTACATCAATAAATCCACCAATAATTTGGAATAAAGCTCCTAATGAGTTTGTAAATATCTGCGAGTTTTTAAGTAAGGCAGCTATAGATACTTGTACTCCAATAAGAGCGAATAGGCTTTTATTACGTTGAGCCGCTGCTAGTTCATTTGCTTTTCTTGTATTAGGATCGCCCCCCGTAGTTATTACATTTCCTTGGGTAGCAGCAGTTCTTGCAGCATCCTGCACTAAATTAAAATTTACTGTATATTCTTCAGCCATATTTATCCTTTAGAAAATTTTGGATGAGACTGTGCAGCTTCTTGATGTCTAGCATTTCTTTCCATCTGTTCTTTTTTATATTCTTCAAAAGATTGATGTGTAGCTAGAAACATCATAGCTTCAGTATGATCCAACTCTTTTATCTCCTTATAGCTTAATCCTAAGCCTAGTAATGTCAATGTTGTCGCAAAATGCGTAAATAAAACCGACTCCTTAGTTGACACTTTAATCCCTCGTAGGAACCGGTCTATCCTTTTTTTATTACATCAACCTCTGTAAAATTAGATTCAAAAGCAGATGGAACTAATTTTTCTAAAGCTGATCCCATCTCTTGGTTTATACTATTTAAAAACTCATCAGTGGTTTTACCCCATGGAGCTTCTATTAGTATTTCTTTTAAAACTTCTTTTATATAAATACCACTATCAAAAGATGAATTACCTTTATCATCAAAGGTCATGCACCTAGCAACTAATTCATTTTTCTGTTGCCATGTCATGGGTTTGATAATTACATCAAATTCGTCTTTTTCTAATTTTATTGTATATGTTTGGTTCTGTTCTTTTATCTTATACTTACTTACGTCAAAACTTGGTGACGCAGGATTTGACCCTGTTGTCATTTATATTCTCCTATGTATATACTTTTTCTGTATCTGTTACTAATATTTTTAAGTTTCTACAACTAAACTCTGCTCCAACCTGCATAATAGGATCTCCACTTATTGGATGTGGAGCTGATGTTAAGAAAGCTCCGTTTTCACCTAATCCCGGTTCAGCACCAGTTGTCTCATCCCCCGAAGTGTAATCAGCAGGAATTAATATTTGTATACTATCATTAGTTCCTCTAGTGAAAGTAAGCTCTATATTAAATCCTTCCATTCCACTTCCATAATTACCTTCCATAAGTAATTGTTTGAAAAATTCTGTAGCAGTGTCCCTACCAACAGCTGTATCAGATGCCCCAGAATCTGGTAAAGCAAGTGTACAACTTAAACCATAAGTTCTTCTACCTTCTCTAATTTCAGCTGGACCCCTGTGTCTACCGTACCTAGGTGCTATATAGTATCTAGGTTCCTCACCATTTGAAATGCTTAAATTAAAACTTCTAATCCTAGCAAATTCCTGCCCCATAATTTTTACTTGTCCTTGAGAGAAGTAATATGGTTCGGTGCTAGGTAAATTAGCATCAGAAGTTGAAATGTCTGCCATATCAGTAAATCTAGGTAATCCTGCTGACATTGAGTCACCATTAAATAAACTAGTCAAAGCTGCTTCAGAACCCGGATTTACATCTGATTGAGATACTTCTTTTTGATTGTGGAACATGTCTAAAAATTGTACGCTATCCCAACTAGTCATTAACATTCCACCCTCATCTCCAGAAATACTGCATGATCCTACCATTCCACCAACATATCTTCTATCGAAATCATTAGCAGTAGTCTCACTACTATCTCTCATATGTGCATGCCAAGTCATTGTATCTAAAATAACTGATTCAACTATGTGATGTTTTATAGTTGCAGCGGCACTTACTTCTCTAGCGGCAGAATCATCGGGATGAGCAAACCTAAAAGGTTTTTCTAGTCTTGCTACGTTTGTACTTGGAAGTGCTGCAATTTTCTGGATCTCTTGATTTACATCATCAACTGAAGTTCCTGTTCTAATAGTAGCACTACTTGCAAAACATATAAAGTCTCCTGCACTATATCCATGAGAAGCGTCTAATGTTACATAAATATCACCTTTACTTACAGCACCATTTATATCTGTGCTTGCACTCTCTACTGCAGATGGTACATCAAATACATCTCCAATAGCCCATCGTAAAGGTTTACCATTTAATGGTATGAATCCGGGTAATGCTCCAGAAAATGATTGAGCTCCTATATACATTTTAGTCCAATCTCTTTTTTGACCTACGCCTAAGAAATATCTTGGTTCATAAGAAGGAGTCAAATCCGGTAAAGTAACTGATTCGTATACACCCGGAACTTCGGTAATTATTTTAGCTTGCTGAGTAGTAGATGATCCATCTATTTCTGTTATAGTTGTATTGTCTACATGATTAAACCCTAAAGGTCTATCAAAATAAAGAGTATTGTCATTAGCTGCTAAATTAGTTCCATGTACAATTCTTCTTACTTCAAAAGGAGCTGCTGTAGAACTACCCGCATCACTTGTTGATGTGCCCGGACCTATTCTAACCATATCCCCAACTACAAATGGACCGTTGCCTATACCATCATACTCAACTTGTGATGTCCCTGCAGTTACTGCACCTTTTATAACAGCGTTACTACCGCTTGATTTTAAACTCCCATTATTTAATTCTACGTCTCCTCCCGGAGACGATTCCATTGCATATGTTAATTGTGATTGATCACTACGAAATACTGCCATTATATTTCCTCCTATATTATTATTATACTATAAAACATTACGTTTCTAAAGTAACTGCATTGTTAACTAATTGTACAGATATTGTTCCTGCCCACACATTAGCTTGGGCGTTTGTTAATTCATTAAAATCCATAAACTGTATACGTTGAAAATTAGTCAAACTGTGTATTCTTGAATGACATATTCTCCGTATTTCTCTCATAACATCATAAAGTCTTTGTCTGCTAGTTTGAGTGTACAGTTCTAAAGTAATATTATAAATACGATTACCAAATTTCCTATTACCTATTGGTATCTCCTGTAAAGCTGGTCCAGAAGGTCTAGCTATAATTTGATCGTTTACATTTAAATTATATCTCATAGGTTCACTAGCCCCAGTAACCTCAATAAAACCGGGTTTTTTACCAGCCCCACTAACATTAGCGTGAGTCCATTGACTTTCTAAATCAGTAATAAATTCATTTACAGGCATAGGTTCAGTAGGCATTAAAAGATCTCCACACCTTTAAGTGATTCTATTCCCTCTGCAATTTCAGTTGTAAACAATTGAATTTTAGTTTGTAAAGGGACTCTATCCATACCACTTACAGTCAAGTTACCAAAGTCAGAATTTTTAAGTATTTCTAAAGCCGCCATTTTTTTAGTTATTTCTGTAACAAATCCAGCTTCTCTAACATCTGTACCTATATTCCTACCGTATAAATATTTTATTCTAACAGGCATTATAAATTCACCACCACCAAATCTAAATGTTGGTGTATTGAATCCTCTAAATCTTGCAGGTAAAAAGAAATATCTAGAAAAGTGTATCATCCCAGTATCTCTTGTTAGAAAATAATCTTTATCCCTGCCTTGAGATCTAGAATCAAACTCACTACCATCCCATACAGCTAAGTCTAAAATTTTATATACATCTCTTCTATCAGGTTTAAACCCAAAAATATTAAAATCATGTTTCTCATCAGCTACATAATTCATTCTCCAAGATTTACGAGTTTGATAGTCTATCTGAGCTTGTGCCCCTGATATATAAGTTTCTACTGTATTTTTAGTTGGGATAGTAGCAGTAGTAAAATCTGTCGTGCCTGTGACATTTGCAAGTTGTAATAATTCAAATACTTCTTTTGTAGTACAATATGCTTCTATAGGTCTTTTTCTAATATTTTTAATGGTTGCAGCAGTAGCTATACCATTCGGTGCACTTATTCTTATCCAATATGCAGACAGCCCTTCAAGAGTTGTCTTATCCCAATCGCTTATTACCCTCATTGGAAATATTTCTACGCCATCGCCAGCAAATCCATATGCTTCTCCAGTATATGTGCCATCATCAGCTTGATCCATATTATATTCTTGAGTGTCTGGAATAAATTCTGCAAAACTAGATCCGTTATAATACTCATATTTTAAAGGTGATGTAAAACTACCGCCTGTATCTATGTCAAATATTGCCATGTCAAACTTAGCGTCATCTCCTAAATATAAAAAATCGTCAGTACCTTCTAGCACTGAAAATGATGTACCAGTAATAGATCTTGCTTCTAAATCTCTATTAGTGAAAACACCTCCACCTGTATCAATTCTAATGTAATCAAATTGTTCATTTGCTGTAGTTGGCATTTTTTAAGCCTCCGATTTTTCCTCCGTTGTTGTACTAGACTTTTCTTCTACTTCTTCTACTGTATCTTCAGGAGGAATATCTATGTTAAGTTTACCCCTTAAATATCCTGCTGCTCCAGCTAATTGTTGTGCTCTAGTTGCTAATGCAGATCTTTGACTATTT
>Ga0209634_1001765_pt1 | contig 15593 bp, 21 predicted proteins | sample LinPmetageLP40_FD_184043 | JGI IMG/M metagenome (GOLD analysis project Ga0209634, IMG submission 184043) | Marine viral communities from the Pacific Ocean - LP-40 (SPAdes) (version 2) | ecosystem: Environmental > Aquatic > Marine > Oceanic | place: Pacific Ocean | collected 2010-08-26
GCAAATTGATTTGCTTTCAAGGTCTATATCACGGTCTGACTTTGTGCAGGGCGGCATGATACCTGACGTTGAAAACATTATAACAAACAACCTACAGAATTATATGCGCCGTAAGTTTGCAGCATTTGAAGATCCCAACTGGTTTCGTAGTGACAACGAAGCGTTTACGACGGCTTACGAAAACGCAGTTAAGTTTTACAGAGAAAGCCCGGAGATCGCAGAAGACCTGTATACAAAGTTGGTAGGTCCTGTACCAGAAAATTTCACTGTTGGTGTAGGGGTCAACCGTAGGATGTCAGAAACATCCGCAAGAGAGATGATGGATGCTTTTGTTAAACGGTATGAAAAACCGTCTAAACCTATAGCGCAAGATGGCACAGTTACCCGGTCGGTTAAAGACAGGCTTCGTACCTCGTTACTTACAAAAGAAAAGCTAAACGAACCAGCCCTTCGTTCTGTACTGGGTGAAGTTAAAGATCCAATGGAAGCTTTTGTTAGCACTGTCAATGACTTGGCAGAGTTCCGGGCTGTTGATTCATACTATCAGTATCTTGCCAAAAACTTTTTGGATCAGGGTGATGAATTTATAAGTCAAGGAGCATTTGATAATTTAAGTCTTGCAAAAAAGAATGAGTACAGAAAGCTTGATTCCGGGGGCGGCGATCAGGATTTAGCTTTTGGAGCTTTGCAAGGATCTTATGTAAAGAAACCTATCTACAATAATCTTACTAACTTGACAATGGCACAGGGCACCGCTCTTACAAACGGAACTAGACTTATCTACGGAAACTTTCTTCGTGGTAAAGGTTTGGTGCAGTTTGCAAAAACCGTTCTGTCTCCTATCACTCAAGTCCGTAATGTAACAACTGCCAGCCTGTTTGCAGCAGCGCAAGGTAATATAGGAAGAGGAGCCAACTTAGGCGAGTCCATAGGGTTGGTTGTTGACAACATATACAAGGGGGAGATTCCACGTTTAGCTAAAGCTATGGGGATATCCAATGATCAGGCTCGTGGTGTTTACTTTAGAAAGCTACAAGAGCTTGGAGTTGTTGGAACACAGGCGCAAGTTAGAGAGATTGATCGTCTTCTAGAAGAAGGTTTTGGTGGTAGCTTAAAGGCAGAGCTTGATGAGCTCGGTGTTTCTGTCGGCAGAGACAAGGGTGTTATACGAAGGACTTTGGGTAGGAGCAAGCTTGGACAGTTCCTTGACTCAGCAGTTATAAAACAAGGGCAAAGAATAACTAAGGGAGCAAGGGACGCATATCAGGGCGGCGACGATATATGGAAAATATATAATTTTGAGTTTGAACGTAACAAACTTATATCTGCTCTTGGATCTGAAACAGATGCTTTAAAGTACGCAACACAAATGGGCTTTAGAAGCGTTGATGAGTACGCGGCAGACATTGTTAAAAATGTAGTGCCTAACTATGAGCGTGTGCCAGAAGCTATTAAGCTTTTACGAAAAGCACCACTTGGCAACTTCATAGCATTCCCTGCTGAAATTATGCGAACCAGCGCGAATACTTTAAGCTATGCTATAAAAGAACTTCAGTCCGCCAACCCTAAAGTGCGCGACATTGGAATGCGTAGACTTATGGGGTTTGTCACGACAACTGCTGTTGCCGCTCCAGCAGCGCAAAGTCTCGGTATGTATCTGGGAGGCGTTGCTCAAGAACAAATGGATGCTTTGCAAAGAAGAGTTGCCCCTTGGAGCAGAAACTCCACTCTTATCCCGACATCTGTTAAGAAGGGCAAAGACGGCAAGAACTATGTAACCGGGTACGTCGATTACAGTTACCTTAACCCATATGACTATTGGCAGCGCCCTGCTCGTGCAATTTTAAACGCGGTCAACAAGGGCGAGATAGATAAGTTAGACGCAGACAAAGTGGTTTTGGAGGCTGGCTTCGGGATTCTTGAAGAGCTTACAAAACCTTTTGGAATTCCATTGCCGGGGGCGTATCCAGAAGAATCTATTTTTGCAGAAAGATTGATAGATGTAACCATAAGGCGCGGGGTAACTAGAACGGGGGCTAGAGTATATAACGACGGCTCTGGAGAGTTTGGTGTTGATACTGGGGGAGATATCGGCTTAAAGAGTTTCGCTCACATTTTTGACGCATTTAACCCGGGTGCTGTTGAACAGGTTGTCGGTGGCATAGGACCTAAACCCGAGTTAGGTGGACAGGTTGGGTACAATCCAAGTAGGTTAATGACCGCGTTAACTGCCCCTGATGGCAGAGATGCTCGTGGTAACGTGAGGCAGTTCGAGGAAGAAATCGCAGCTTTTATCACAGGTATTAGAGAGCAAAAGATAGACGCAGAAAAAGTAGTTAAGTATGGCGCTGCTCAATACGGCACTGCCACACGAGGTGCATCGCAGATATTTAATCGTGCGGCTAAAGTTGAATCCCGCATGGATCCAAGCAATGTTATCGATGCGTATGCAAAGGCAAACGAAGTGTTGTATACTCTTCAAAACGATATGTTTAGACTGGTTAAAGACATGAAAACAATGGGAATGGATGAGTTTGAAATTCGTAAAGCATTAAAAAGGTATAAAGTCGGTAATGTTTCAAACATTATGAATGGTAAATTCACTCCACAAAAAGTTTCAAACCAAATTAGAAAGAAAGCATTTAAAAATCAAAGGGAATTTGGAGGAGAGTTTCCTTTACAAGATATTAACAAGCTACGAATGGATTTAATGCGTAGACCATTAACAGGAAATACAATTGATATAGATTCTTCTAAGTCTACATCAACAGGCATTCCATCCGGGTTTCTTCCTAAAAAACCTAGAACAACGGTCCCCGGTCCATTGTCACAATTATCTACACCCACACAACCAGTTGCCGCAGCTACGGCTCCTCCCGTGGCAGCGCAAGCGGGAGCCGCTTTAGCCCCTTTAGCGGTTCCCGCAACCAATTCACTGGCTAATGCAAACCCAATCACGCTTCCTGACCCAAGGGATCAGATGATAGCGCAGAGATTAAGAGGTGTAGGATGAACAAAGATCAGTTAAGAGTGGAGCTTGCAGACGACGAAGGCTGTAAGTATTCCGTGTATTTGGATCATTTAAATTTACCAACTTTTGGAATTGGTCACCTCATTACCGAGGCGGACCCAGAGTTTGGTGAACCCATTGGTACAGAGGTGTCTGAAGAGCGAGTGCGTAGAGCATTTAACTTGGATGTGGCTGTAACCATCGACGAATGCAAAGTACTGTACAATGACTTCGATGATCTGCCTGAAGAGGCACAGTTAGTCATCTGCAACATGATGTTTAATATGGGCCGACCTCGTCTATCCAAGTTTAAAGGCATGAAAGCTGGATGCGATGCTCGGGACTGGGACAAAATGGCAGACGAAATGGTCGATTCGAGGTGGCATGATCAGGTTCCAAATCGGGCCAAGCGTTTGGTCAAGCGTATCCGTGACCTAACAAAAGACAACTAGGGAAATAAAGCGTTTATTTTCCCCAGTACAAGTAACTGAAATAATTAAATAAAAACATCGATTCTCGTGGAGCTCGTGATCAATGAACGTACCAGTATACCCTCAAGGCCCTGAGAATCGCTGTCCGAGGTGCCAAGCACCATTAAAAGTGATCCAAGTGCATGGTCATGGGCAGTGCAGCTACTGTAAGGCAGTGATAGATGACTGCTGTCAGGGTGAAACCTGTTCGGTTACGTCTTCAGACCAGAAATCCTATCGCACCTAGCTCCACTAACTACAAACTTTTTTAAGTCTGGATCGTTCATTACTTCGATGGTCATTTCTGCTGCCCGATCATTGCATTGACCAATAGTTTCATACGGTCCTCGAATATCCTCGAATACAGCGCAGTCTGATGTATCAACAATCAAACATATTAGTATCATTGCTTTAAACATTTTATTTCATTCTACCTCACCCCAGTTGTTTACGAGTGCCATGTCAACTTCAAACGGTACTTTTAATTCTGGTATGCAGTTCTCCATGATGTCTACAATTCTGTCCGCTTGTTCTTTGGACTCTATGCTAAAACATAATTCATCATGCACAGTTAACATAGGTATCAAACCTTCTTTGTAACAGTCAACCATTGCTTTTTTTGTTTGATCCGCGCTTGAACCTTGAATCAATTTATTTAAAGCTTTGTATGTAAAGGCGCGGCGTATTCTGCCTTTCCCCCCATATTCTTTTAAAGCCTCTTCTATCTTCAATGCCTTACTAAACCCAAAAGATATGGGCTCCCACATATCAAAGCGGCATTTACGTCCTAACCATGTTCTTATCGATCCCTTACTCATTGCATGTTCGGCGGATAAGTCTGCTATACCCTTAACGAAAGGGACATTCTCGTGGTATTGAGCCAACAAAACCTTGGCTTGCTCCTCATCGATGTCCATTACACCAGCAAGTTTCTTACGTCCCATGCCGTACATAATTCCAAGGTTAACAGTCTTTGCTTCCTTTCGAGTAATGTTGGCTAGGTCTGCGACCATCTGATGAAAGTCAGCGTTGCCCTTCTGGTACATTTCGACTACAGTATCAATCTCTGGATGGCGATGTAAATCGGGCAATTGAGCGCAGTAGTGTGCTAACCAACGGGGTTCTTGAGAAGCATAGTCAAAGCTGCCCCACTTTGTCCCTTCTTCTGGCAGAAACAACCCACGGATTAACCCTTTAATCTCTGGATCTCTCGCCGGGATTTGCTGTAAATTCGGGTTGCTCGACGAAAATCGTCCTGTAACTGTCCCCCCTTCATCAGAACGAAGAGGGTTAAAATCACAATGGATGCGACCGTTACACGAATGTTCAAGTATTGTCTCAACAAAGGTAGTGTTTGCCTTATTAAATTCACGCAATTTCACAATCTTCTGTGCAATTGGGTGCGTGTGATTCACAAGAAACTGTTTTGTAAAGGACGGAGCGTTAGAGTTTTCTGTCCTATGGTATTTAAGCCCAAGGGAATCGAACGCCTTTGCTATAGATGCAGCCTCCCAAGGAGAGACAGCGACCCCAGTCTCTTTCTTTATTTCTTTAAGTAAATTATCCTCTCGCTTTTGTAAATCTTTCTTGACTAACTCCGCTTTGTCTATGTCTACCCTAACCCCTTTGGTCTTCATGTCTAGTAAGCAAGGAAGTAAACTTGTCTCAAGCTCAAAAATGCTTGAAACTTTTTCCTTTACAATGTCTGCACGAAGCCTGTCCCACAGGCGCAAGGTTACCGCAGCGTCTTGCTCGGCATATCTTCCAACGAAGTTAGCATGCAACTGCCACATGCCAGACTTTGGGTTAACACCATGCATTTCGGCAGCAGAACGAAGCATCTTTTCGTTCTTCCACTCACCAAGGTACTCACCAGCCAACGAGTTCAAGTTGTAGAACCTGCGGTTCTCGTTCAACAGTGGTGCTGCAATCATTGTGTCAATGATTTTACCTTGTACTTCGATACCAGCCCACCGCAACCAGCCCAGATCATACATTGCATTGTGCATGACCTTCTCTATATGCGGTGTTTCAAGCTGTTTCTTTAACCAGTTGATGACAGTTTTTTCTGGCATATTTCCACCGGCCTCGTGACGGATAGGAAAATAACCAACAAAATCACCCGCTGCTACGGCAAATCCAATAACGTAGCCATCGTCACGGCACCATCCCGGCCCCAGTGTGGTTAAGTTCGGGTCTCTTGTTTCCAAGTCAATTGCCATGCGCTCACAGTTTGTAAGGTCAGGCAACGACGATGGCGGTGCCCACTCCTCTTCATCATCAAATAAATCAGTCTTCATTAACTCGCTCCAATGCGTCTGTGGGCTCTTGTGTCCAAACAAATATAGGTGTTCCTTTGCCTATATAAGCACCGGATACGTTAAACGAAAAGTATTCCACCGCCTCCTCGTGAGTCATGTCGTGTTCTTCTACAAGGATCTCAATACATTTGGCGGCATCATACGCCAATACGTTATCATCCCCACATCTTTCAGCTATACCAAGTATAGCGTTATCGAAGCCATCAGCAATCATCGCAGTCATTTACAATCTCTCCTCCAAGTGCGGCATAACCTATGATATCTACCCATGAGTCATCCTTTGTTGAGTCCTCTGCCAGTCGCGCTAACTTTAATCCAATCATACAAGCGACTACCTGCTCTGGTGTTATGCCCCTGCCTAAGATCACGCTCCATATGGTTGCTATGCGCTCGTGATTAAACTTAGCTGGTCCATATTCCTTGGCCCTCGGACCATTGATTAGCTCTTCTGCCTTATTCAAAAAATCTTCGCGTGTTTTCATAGCCTAAACCCATAATGTGATTGTGATTCGATAATATGCAAAGACTTTTTGGCGCGAGTTAAACCCACATAAAACGTCCGTACCTCGGAGTCTTGATCCATGCTTTCAACACATGCTCTAGAGGAATCTAACAGTAAAGCGACGTTATCCGCCTCGCCACCCTTTGCTTTGTGAATCGTCGATATCTTGATCCTCGGGGTCCCCGTCAAAATAGACTCCCCCATACGACGTACTGATGTAATGTATATTCGTTCCTTCTCGCTTACTCTCAGTACTTCGTGCCACGGAGTCTCCTTGTTCACATACGGGGAGAACAGGTCTTGAATATCTGTTAGCGTGTAAGTTTGTTCTGCGTCTAAACTTGCGAGTTTCTTCCTGCCACCTCTGACGGCAGCGTCTGGGACTATTAATGTAGATAGCTTTTTCAATTCCTGTGCAGACAGTGCTTGATCCTTGCATAGTTTTAACCATACCTCGATTCCGGTGAGAACATTAGGGGAAATGGACCAGCCGGAACCTTCACGCCAAAACAGGTATCCTTGCTCTTTAATTGTGGTTGCGATCTTGTTAGCAATGAAATTGGTACGGGCTAAAATTAGCCACTCTCCGGCTGTTAAGTCCACATCTAGGATATCACGATGCCAGACCACAGTGCCAGTTTGATCTTTAGGTTTCCAAACTTTTTGTTGTCTTGTACGAAGCCGTTTTACAAGAGAATCCGCAATGTTATACACAGACTTAGGGAGTCTATAAGACTTGTCTAGCACAATCTTATTTTCGGATGCCCTTAAAAAATCTCCAACATTTACACCCATCCAAGAGTAGATGCATTGATCGTCATCGCCAGCAAAATATATACGCTTTGCCTTGGGTTTGATTATCTCGTGAACCATCTCCCACTGTAGCGGGACAAGGTCTTGCGCTTCGTCTACAATAAGGACATCAAGGTCAGGGCTGTACCCTTGGACGATGAATTCTTCAATCATGTCCACGAAGTCTACCTTGTTTGTTTCCTTCTTATAATCCTTGATAACTTGATCAACTACTTTTAGCTGCTGGAAATATAGCCTCCAGTCATCGGTTATCCGAAACTGCTCCTCCAATGATCTGCCAGTAACCCTAGCCATCTGTATCATTGACAGGTAAGCGTCGCCGCTTTTTCCTGCGGTAAATAAAACCCCGTCCTGCATAGTTAACGAAGAGTTTGAAGAAAACTCTAACCCTACAAGGTTTGCTATCTTTGAGTAGTCGGAGCCACGCAGCACACGTTCTTTGGTTAACCCAAGGCAATGATACGCGAACGAATGTAAGGTTCTAAACCAAACCATTTGTCCAACATCCATGCCTAACTTTTCTGCTGCCCTTGTCCGCGCTTCTTCCGCAGCCTTACGACTGAACGAAACAAATGCTATGGACTCTGGCTTAGTGCCGCTGTCCAACTCCTTCTGTACAATGTTAATTAACTGTGTTGTCTTGCCCGTGCCCGGGGGTCCAAAGATAGTTGTTTCCATTAGAACGGCACCTCACTATCTTGGACCACGATCGCCGGAACAAGGACCTCACTATTAAACGCAGGAACCCACCACACACGAAGAGGCTTACTATCCCCTTTTGTGGTCTTAAACCTTCTCTGACCATTAGCCGCCCCACCAGAGTTAAGCTCTTTCAATCGCTCTTGTATCTGCCCACGACTGTACGTTTCAAACTTGTTGTTGCGCAGGTATTTCATCAACGCTTCTATCTTGAAGTAGGTCATGTTGTCCTCCTCGTCGGTGAACGGTTTGCCAAGAGTAATCTCCTCGGCTGACTGAGCTTGCACCCTGCCATCACAAAAGCCTTCAAGAAGGTCCATGAACTGACCCTTGTATGTAAGTTCTTCAGGGACCTCAATCTCGCTCATGTCTTCCATCATTATGGAAACAATCTGCTGCCAAGTATCCATCTTCATCATCGGCGGCATCTTACGGATTTGTTCCATGCAAGCTTTTTGAAATCTCTGTGGTGTCTGCAAGTCATCGGTTGTTAGCTCGACACGTTGTCCAGCTACGTCACAAAACCACACAGGCGGCTCTGACTTAACAACACATAACCCCGACACATCCATGTTTGATACATGACTGCCAATACCAAACTTTTTTGTCTTGCAAAGTGTTTTGTTGCAAAAACTTTTAAGTGGCTCTTGATCGCACGGGAATCCATACTCCTTCTTCTCATGCTGGTTCTGGATCGTTACGATCTCTGACGCTGGCAGGGAAGGAGTGCAATACTTACTGTTAATTTCTTCGAGTCTGGCTTTCCAGTTCTCGGGCTGCTCTTTCTTGCAACCCACGGCTGCTGCAAACATAACTGTGTTGCGTGTGCCTTCGGGAATCCCCTGTCCGAACATACATGCCAGACAGGGGGCCCAATCCTTAAACTCGTCAACCTGTTTACCAAATGTCAAACCAACAAAGCCATCCGGTGATACAGCCCTCTCGTCAACAAGAGTAAGGAATTCTTCTAACGACGCTGGCTCTCCGTCTTCTTTAATCGCGTAGCGGAGAGTTTGTTTCTCATCAAAGTACGGCAGGTTAATAAAGTTCCCCACATCACCACGCTCGACAAGAATTTGTTCTTGCTTTGGGAAAATTTCACAGCCGCCATAACCAAGTACGGCAGAAATCTCTGAAGCTTTATCACGGAACTCTCCTGCATTTATGTGCTCTTTAAAAAAGAAAAATATATGTGCCCCACCAGACTTTGAACGACACACCACTGAAGGTACTTTTAAGCCGCGCAACTTTTTGTCCAGTTCAACAACGTCCAGCGGGTATTGATCAATATCCAACGCACCAAACTTGCAGTTATTCTCTTCGTTAATTGGGATAGAGCCAACACCATTGGAGCCTTTTAAATGCTCCTCGACTAGCTCTTCCGTCAGTGGTTTGCGAACGATGAATGACTTGGCTTTTTGTTTACCAGCCCTTCTCTCATTCGATATCTGTGTCTGTCCATGCGCCGCGCTGAATCCTTCAAACGCAGCCATGAACCTTTTTAAATAGGTCATGGTTTGCCCCTAGTTGGTTTGGGGTGGTGAAGGGAGGTACACCACCCCAAGAGGTTTAAAACGGTACGTCTAGTTCCTCTGCCGCCTGCTGTTTTTCACCAGTACCCGTCTTAATATCACCAGCCCTAAAGGAATCATACATTTGTTGAGCCTCCTTCTGCGCTGCTACAGGAACGTCACCTAGCTCCATCTTATTTACCGCGAAGTTGAACCACGATCCCTTGTCGTTGGTTTCCTGTACGGTAGTTATCTTCCAAGGCACTGCCCACATAGGCGGGTTAAACAGTCCCTTCTCTGGGTGCATTATCTTTAGCCCAGCCATCTTGGTGTTCCACTGCTTGGCAACCTTCATCTGTGTCTTCTTCATGTCACAGATCATCTGTGTGGTAGCACCATCCTTGTCTACCCCAAGCACTAGAAACTGTGCCACGCGAACAAGCTCGTTGCCGGAAGGCAGCATTTCGTTTGCACCTACACGCTCAGTGTTGCGAATATCTGGGTGACCAGCTTCTATCTCACCCATAAAATTACCACCTGCTTCGCGGAGTTGAAACTCCAGAAACTTTGTGGTGTAGGCACATACTAAAACATTAAGCCCGTCATCTGCTTCCCAGACTTGACCAGTCACGGTGTTGAAGATATCCCCTGCCGACGCACCCTTGATGTACTTTGCGTCCGTCTTTAAAAGCTGGGGCGACAAAGGTTGTAAGATCCGTAGAAATGGGATCTGCATATCCTCTACACCAATTTGATCCATGCCCTGACCTGCGCTATCGAACAGGTCATCCATTATGTTTGCCACTGCTGTGGACTTTGCTTCTGCTACTTGTGTATCAGCCATTTTATTTAGTTCCTCTTAATTTTAGCTTCAGTGCCGACATAGATACCGAATGTATCAAAGTCGATTTCTTGACCAGATTCAATACGCCCCTTCACCCAAGCCTTTAAAGTCTGCGGATGAACGTGAGTCTTATGTGCTGGGTCAAACCCCTGATTGCGAAGGTCATCGATCACCGCACCAGCCATGTTATCCTGACCGACGTTGAACGAAACTGTTACATCATTTTTTATAATGTCGCCTTCACCAATAGAACGTAGCCATGAAAAAGCTTCGTCCCTTTTTTCATCAGTGATCCTAGCATGCACAAACTGACGGAGTGCTACCTTATTACCATCAACGGTAATACTATCCATGCCCATCTCTTGCATAAGAGATGGTATGTCTTCTTCGTTTACTTTTCTTTTCTTGAACTTTAGATCCTTCAGATACTGCTCTGCTTGTGCAATCTCTTCATCGATCTTCATAGACTCACGGATCAGAGTAGACAATGTGCTACCCTTCTCACCGCTTACTTTGTCGAACTTACCGGCATCGACTTCCTCGTCCATTAGCGAGAATATATCGCTCATCTTTCTGTCTCCTTCGTTAAAGTTTAACCCCTTCGGGTGTGAGGCACTGTACCTACAACAATAGGTGCAATGTAGTCAAATTGTTTTTTAAGCTCTGTTACTAACAGCTTCTGCAATCCTTGCTTCAGAGTTAGAAGCATCTATCGATGCCATGCGTACCAAGTGTGCCACTTGTTTGGAAACACTACGGTCATTGACCTCTGCCATTTCACGCAAAGCCCCGTACACATCCACTGAAACAGCAACTGATTTCCATTTTGTTGTATCCAACGCTTTACCTCCACGGTATTAGATGTTAAGTTGCCCCAACTTATCCTATAAATACTTTTGAGGTCAACTAAATAATGCGAAAAAATAAAAAAATAAGTGATGGTCCCGATTATAAAATAGCGATGGGTAAAAGATCTGAACTTCTTGCTGCCGATTATTTAATTATGAAGGGTTGTTATGTATACGCTCCCTTTATTGAACAGGGCCCAATCGACTTGATAGCGTTAGACCAAGAGGGGGTAGAACACCGCTTCGATATAAAGACCGTTTCCCGCCGCAGTGACGGAACAATAATCTCAAGAGCCAGAACCGACCTTCAACGAATCCTTGGCGTTCAAATACTTTATGTTTGCCTCGACACCTACGAAGTTCACCGTTACCCCCATCATTTCTCCCGCAACATTGACCCTAAACTCTCCCGCAAAAACGCTGCTAACAGGCACTTTAACGGGGTGATACCTCTAACCATTGACGAACTTCTTCCCCAAGGGTCTTCGCCGAAAGATCAATCTTCGCCCGAAGGGAACGGACAATGTACTCGTCAATCGAACCCCGGGTCACAAGATCAACGTAAGTCACAGGGTGGTGTTGACCAATTCTGTGGCACCGATCCTCAGACTGAATCCTAGTTTCTAAGTTAAAATCATTGGCGTAATAAATTACGTTGGTTGCAGCGGTTAAGGTAAGACCAAAACCTGCGGTTTGAGGGTTAGCTACGAAAAACCTAGCATCCTCAAACTGAAACCTGCGGATCGCCGCTTGCCGGTCGCTGTCGCTCGTGTCTCCAAAGTAGTTTACTGTGCTGTCGCAACCGTATACCTTCTTCAACTCTTCGGTAATTTTTATTATGTCGTATCTAAACCTCGACCATATAATTATCTTGCCGGACATCTCTTCAACGGTCTCAAGCAGAGCAGTTATACGATTTGTTTTAAACTCTACCAAGTCACCGTCATCGGTCTTCAAATGACCACACAACACCTGTTGCAGCCGCAACAGTTGCGTCATCACTGCGGGAGCAGACACCAGTTCTCCATCACCAAGAAGCACAATAGCTGCCTTCTTCAGAGACATATAATACTCTCGCTGCTTGTCGTTTAAGTTTACTTCACGGACGGTGTATATTTTAGCAGGTAAGTCTAGTGCCTCGTCTTTGGTCACACGATACGAGAAACTATCCAGTTTGGTAGACAACTCCTCAAGGTTTCTGTATCCCACAATTTGTTGAAAACTGTGACTGCCCATCCGCTGAGTTCGTGTGATGGCGTATCGACCTTGGAAGGAGTAGTAAGAGTCATGCCCCAAGAGTTCGGTGTCCATAAATCCGCATTGCGAGTAAAGATCCATCGGTGATTTCGTAACGGGTGATCCGGTAAGTATACGGCGAAACGATGCACTCTTACCAATTGCAACCAGAGCCTTAGTCCGCTTGGCTTTGGGGTTTTTAATAGTTGTTGACTCATCAACCGCAAGTAAAAACGACGATCCGCGAACGAACATCTCCATGTACTTTCGTACTTTGGTTGTTGCGAAACCCTCGACGTTGACAAGGAAGATGCGGAGCTTTTTACGCTCCTCAATACCTTCCTTGAGGTGCCTTTGTTGATCCTTGTTAGGGTTCGGATTCCAAACATATACCTCGTGTTCAATGTCCTCTCGTAGATGAGCAGGTATTTCAGATACCTGCCAGTTGCGGTACACACCTTTGGGCGCAACGATGACGACTGTATCGATCTTCTTTTGCTCGTATAGCCACGCCACGTTGTCGATAAGAACTTTAGACTTGCCACAGCCCATCTCCATAAAATATCCGTAATTGGTTTTGTTGTATGACCGCTCCAACGCAACACGCTGGTGTTCATACGGTTTGGTTTTATATTTAAATTTCATGCTTTTGCCCCCTTATTCAGGCTCTGTTAGCCCACCTTCCATAATAGAAAACTTTGCAGCCTCTAAATAAAATAAAATATCCGCAACATCCTCTTGCGTTGTAACCATTTTTATTGACCCGTCCTCTGTCGTACCAAGTATAAGTACGTCTGTAAGTGTCTTACCTGCGATTTCACACAAGACAGGCACCGGATCTTTCTTTAGCTCTATCTTTCTAGGAAAATGTACGATGTTATCGTTATCGTTCTCCGTCATCGGGTAGTCCTTCCGCTATTTGGTTGCCTCTATCCCGCATGTCGAGATAGACTTCAAGTCTCTTCCGTGTTTGTTCTGCTTCACGGTAGAGACCCGCAGTCTGCAACTCTGTGAGCTCCTCGTCAAGTATCCGAATAATCCGGCCTATCCCTGCAAAATTCTTTTCCATGCTTCTCGCACCTTTGCTTCTGCTTCGTTGCTGATGTCTGCATCATTCAAAGATTCTTCAATCACATCTTCTATAATAGTCACCGCATCAGACCAGTACATTTTTTCCGGTGCGGCGCAAAGATCTTCTTCGCTTGGCATCAGTTTAGTTTCTAACATTGTGACCTCCTTCGGGTCTCTTTGAATTATTTCTAACTTACATAAGGGACACCTTAATAATTGTGTGCCCTCCCTCACACCGGATACAACAGTGTGAGGTTCTAGTTTGTGGCGGCACTTAGGACACTGGTTCGCGTCTAAACGCTTTTGCCATGTACCATCGCCAGCCTCAATCACCATCGTAGACCTCCACGCCTCCGTAGGCTTCTTTGCCTGCGGTTTCCTGAACCTCGCCCCATGTCTCTGCCATCATGTCATGGATGTCAGATAAACCTAAGTGACTAACCATGTCCATGTGACCTTCCATCTCCGAAGTGAAACTAAGATAAGTTCCACTCCGGTCTGCGACCTCAAGCATTTTGTCCATGAACTGCTCTTCAAGATCCAAGGCCATCTGTTTCATTCTACCCATGCTCTTCGACCTCCTCTTCCTTAACGTCCTCTTCCAACACATAGTCAGCCCAGTAATACCCCTGCCTTGTAGGCGGGGCGAAACAGAACTCTTCCTTTAGTGAATCGACAGCTTGGCGCAGATTCCTAACGTCAGACAGATTGCAGTCTGAAGTCTCTTCGATCATGTTGCACATGTTCTTCAACTTGTTATGCATATCCAAAAGCTTGATACGCATATCCCTTGTTATTCTTTTACCGTTAGCCATTACCTTATCCTCTTTCATAAAAAATGTTTGCCACAGGGTAGTAAGTTCCTTGAGCATCCGATTCTGGAATGTCAGCCTCGTCAGCAAAAGCATCCGGTGCTAAACCTTCGACCGCTTTTCTACTGGCCTCAATCCTTGCCCTTCGCGCATCTCCCTCAACCTTATTTATCGCAGCATAAGGCATATTAACCCATGTGTTATACTGATCCTTAGATATTCTATTTCCCATCACCAAGTTCCTCCTTCTTCTTCCTGATAACCCTGCCCATAGCGTCATGCCGGATAGTTATTTTCACTGGAAGCTTTAACGCTTCCCTTATTTCCTCGAACGTCGGTACTTTTTCCATTACTCCACCTTTTCTTCTGACACGAAAACAATTCCTGTCCGTTCCTTACGCTCCTTACGATAGGCTCGTGCAATATCACGCCCCATGCGGTTGTTCCAACTCTCATACCAGCGAATGGTCTTTTCACTGTGGGGTTTTTTATAGTCATAAAACCTGCTGGCTTTTTTCTCTCTGTTATATTCCTCTGCTGCTGTTGTGGCATCGTCATCAACATACATGCGGTAACTCTCACGAAAAACATTGTATCTGTGGTAACGCATGTAAATCTGTCTGCGCTTTGCCATTTTCTCACAGTCTGGGGGGATCAGTGTTTGTTCCCCGCTAATCCAGCTTCTTGGAATTCTGGCGCGTAGCTCCTCTTTCCCATACTCTCGCTCAAATGATGTTGACACATTCATCACGCCGTTCTCTTCAAAAGTTATCCAACCTTTGTCGAACAACTCGTCAAGGGTTTTACACAAATACAAACCATTAGCCGGATCAACACACTCTTCCTCTGTTCTGCACATTGCCAAAGGCTTTATGTGACTGGCTATGCACCCATATCCCATACCAGTAACCTCACAACATTTTCTGTGCCGTTCCAAACCTTGTTTGAATTGCCTACGAATAGCGTTTATGTTTTGTCTGTTTAGCTTTTCAACGTAAGGTGTGTAATCTAAAACACTGTCTACGTTTAAACGCGAAAGTTCTGAAGCAAGAGAATTGCTGGCGTTATACCTATCTTCCATATTACTCATTAGGTATCTCCCTTATGTCTGTACCATAAACCCAGTGACCATCATCCAGATCCACTACATACCTAGTCCGCAGGATGGAGGCCGCCGAACCAAGGTTTGCTTCAAAAACCTCATGCCCATACTTCTCGCCTAACTGGACTTCATCTATCGTGACTATGGATGCCTCGCCGTACTTCGTCGAAACACGATCCCCGATCCTTATTAGCATGTTCTAACCCTATCATTCGATATAACGTAGCAGATATCTTCATAAGACTCAGACACCCAGTAACCACCGTTGTTACTAATTCCATTGTCCACAATGCATATGTCACGTTCGAGTGTGCCCCATTTACGGTGCGAATGTTCCACTGTAAACGTATCACC
>Ga0209634_1001766_pt1 | contig 15593 bp, 11 predicted proteins | sample LinPmetageLP40_FD_184043 | JGI IMG/M metagenome (GOLD analysis project Ga0209634, IMG submission 184043) | Marine viral communities from the Pacific Ocean - LP-40 (SPAdes) (version 2) | ecosystem: Environmental > Aquatic > Marine > Oceanic | place: Pacific Ocean | collected 2010-08-26
TATATTCTTAAAGCAATTGAAGTAACCTCAAATAGAACTGTAGAAAAGATTAATTCCATCAAAACACTACTTGAGAAAACAATACTAATTGTACAAGAGAAAGCAAATAAAGTTTACCGTAAAGAGTTTGTTGAATTACTATTTGAACGCCCTTATTCTAAAATTGAATTCGTAGTAAACAAACTTGGCGTTGAGCGGAAAGCAGCTTCAAGATACTTAAAGAAAATGGAAGATATTGGCGTGTTAAAATCACAAAAAATAGGACGTGAAACAGTGTACATAAATACCGAACTAATTGAAATATTGAAAGGGCAGTAAGCCTAATAATTCATTTATAAATAATAGCACCCTGTTGGGTGGAAAGGCATATCAATGTAGTATCACTACAAAACCTAAGATGATAAGGAGAAAAATAATGAAATGGACTAAATCCATTGTATTGGGAATATTGTTTTTTTTCTTGATTATAGCTTGTAATCAAGCTACTGACAACGTAGAACAAAATGTTGTAAATGAAGAATTTGTTCCTCAATGGGCTAAAACAGTCGTGTGGTATCAAATATTTCCAGAGCGGTTCAGAGATGGAGATAGTAGTAACAACCCTACTGTCGATGATATTGTAGGAGCCGATCCACAAGAACCACCAAAGTCTTGGCAAATACACCCTTGGGAAAGTGACTGGTACAAACTTTTAGCGTATGAAAAAGACAATGGTGAGCCGGAAATGTGGAAGCACCTCTTAAGAAGGAGGTACGGTGGTGATCTTCAAGGCATTATTGACAAACTAGATTATTTACACGATTTGGGAATTACAGCTATTTATTTAAACCCGGTGTTTCAATCTCCCTCACTGCACAAATACGATGGAGAAAGCTACCACCACATCGATCCCAATTTTGGGCCTGATCCGACCGGAGACCGAAAATTAATAGCTAGTGAAAATCCGTTAGACCCTGCCACATGGGTTTGGACAAGCGCAGATGAGTTGGCGCTGAAGCTTATCACTGAGGTACATAATAGGGGTATGAAGGTTATTTTTGATGGCGTTTTCAACCATCTGGGATATAATAGCTTCGCTTTTCAGGATGTGCTGAAAAATCAACAAAACTCGCCTTACAAAGATTGGTTCATTATCAAATCCTGGGATGATCCTAAAGAGGGAACTACATTTGATTATGAAGGCTGGTTTGGTGTAAAGTCGCTTCCGGAATTAAAAGAAGACAGCATGGGAATCGTAGAAGGGCCCAAACAATATATTTATAATGCTACCAGCCGATGGATGAACCCCAAAGGCATGGGAAATGAATTTGGTATTGACGGTTGGCGACTGGATGTGGCTTTTTGCATTGCCCACCCTTTTTGGAAAGATTGGAGAAAGCATGTCAGGTCTATCAATCCCGAGGCATATATGACGGCCGAAATTGTGGATACGCCCGAAAAAGTGAAACCCTATATGCAGGGAGATGAGTTTGATGGCGAAATGAATTATAATTTTGCGTTTGCATCTGCTGAGTTCTTTTTCAACCCTGATTCTATGCGAATTTCGGCAACGGAATATGATAGTAAACTTAAGGAACTTAGAGAGCTATATCCTCAGGGAGTGGCACATGCTTCTCAAAACCTTTTTGGAAGTCATGATGCCAATAGGATAGGGTCACATATTGTGAATCGAGGCATAGGAAATTTGAGAAATTGGGGTGAGTACTTCAATATTTCCAAGTCCTTGGACAACCCAAACTATTCTACACGCAAACCAAATGCTGAAGATATTATGCTGCAAAAGTTATTTGTAATCATGCAAATGACCTACGTTGGAGCTCCTATGGTTTACTATGGAGATGAAGTAGGAATGTGGGGTGGCAATGATCCTGACTGTAGAAAACCAATGATTTGGGATGATATTACCTATGAAAATGAAATTTTCAATGCGGATGGATCTATACATGAGCCTGATAAAGTGGAAGTTAATCAATCCTTATATGAGCATTACAAAAAGCTTATCCATATAAGAAAAGAAAACCTAGCGTTACAATTAGGCACGTATAAGAGATTAATTGCTGACGATGAAAGAGACCTTTTAATATTTGAGCGATCCTATGAGGGTGACAAACTTATTGTAGTAATTAATAATAGCAACCTTGAGCAAACGATTGATATTCCTGAATTAAAAGAAAAATGTTTTTCAGACCTTCTTAGTTCGAGGGATTTTGAGCCTGGAGAAGAAAAAGTTGTTGCCAGCAAGTGGGGGCTTATACTAAAGATATGTCCATAATATTTTTCAATTACAAGCTATAAAGCGTTTGGCAGAAATAGGAATGTCTCACTATAATAACATAAATAGCTTTAATACATCATTTAAGCTACTTATGTATATTATTTATGTATAAGAAAACCTTATTTCTGATAATTTTTACCTGTCTATTCAATTCTTATCTGATTGCTCAGGTCACTTTTATCATTGAGTCACTTCCAGAAACCACACCGCCTTATGACACAATATTCATATCAGGCACTTTTAATGATTGGATCGTAAATGATCCCAATTATATTCTCCAAAAACAGCTGAATGGTCGATTTGCGATCACTTTAGCGATAGGTGAAGGACGGCATGAGTATAAGTTTACCAGAGGGAGCTGGGTGAAAGCGGAAACAGGTAAAAAAAATGAATATATTCCGAATAGAGTGGTCGAAGATAATGGGGGACAAGAAGTTTATATCAAGATATTAAATTGGCAAGATCATGGAGGAGTAAGAAAATTCTCCTATGTGGTTTTTTATTACTTTGCTATTGCCTTTCAGGCATTGGCGTTAATACTATGGGCTCTTCGAGATAAAAAAAAAGACTCTGATCGGGCTTTTGGATTTTATGCACTGAATTCGGGGTTATTCATACTGTTTTTGGGGATTGTATGCTACAGTGCTTTTAGTCCAATATGGCAGACCTATTTAATTTTTTTAATTCAAATCTTGATTCTCACCTGGGGACCTTTATGCTATTTATTCGTCCAGTCTTTTTCTGACAACAAACTTAACAAATTGTGGTTTCATTTTCTTCCAGCAGTACTTGCCGCAGGCATCATATCCTTAAAATTTTTCAACATCAATCCGTTAACACAAATCATAGGAACTGGATATGGAGCGTTATTATGGCAGGATTTTGCATTAGCAGGATTTGGAGCACTTCATGCCACGATTTATACAATTGGATTAATTGGTCAATTGGAATTTAAATTACTCAAATCCATCAGAATAGATTTCAGACATAATTTCATGAGGCTATTTCTTCTGATTAATCATGCTGCACAAATCACAATATTTTTCTACTTATATCTTATTTTTACCGATTCCTGGAGCCAGTTTTTAAGTGAATTTAATCCACCTTTTATACTACTCTCTTCATTAGTGATTTTGGAAACTTATTATATCTGGAAATACCCTAAACTATTGAAGGAAAGCGTTCGGTCAGTTGAGAATAATCAGGGAGAAGACCTGCTCGTAAAACTTCAAACCCTAATGGAAACGAACAAAGTGCATCGGGATGCTAAGTTGAATATCAATGACCTTTCGAACATGTTGAATACAAAATCGCATATTTTATCAAAAGTTTTGAATACCCATCATAAAAAGAGTTTTAGGGATTTTGTAAATGATTACCGCATCAAAGAATTCATCCATTTGGCAAAATGTGGTGAACTAGAGAGGTACACCTTTCTCGGACTCGCTCATGAAGTCGGTTTTAACTCCAAATCCACTTTCAATCTTGCTTTCAAAAAAAACACGAAACAAAGCCCTCGTGATTTTTTAAAATCTATAAAATAATACAATGTACTGAAATTCAGGGTTTGACGTTTAAAGCATGTTTTTAAGCGTCAGGTTTGTTGACCTATTTTACAAAATAGGACGTTTTTTTAGGGGGTAAAGGTGACCTTATGATCTTAATCTGGAACAATTATTTCTTACCAAAAATGAAAAAATGTTAAAAAAAACAACAACTACAATCTTCCTTGCTTTAGTGTTTTCTCTATGTTCTTTTGCTCAAGACGATGTTATGATGCAGGCTTTCTATTGGGATGTACCTGTTGATGTCGTGAACAAAAATGGAACATGGTGGGACAACCTCAGTTCAAAGTCTTCTGCGATGAAAGATGCAGGGTTTACAGGCTTGTGGGTGCCAGCGCCCAGCAAAGGTAATTTTGGGATCATCGATATGGGGTATGGGGCTTTTGATCATTATGATTTGGGAAACTATAACCAAAAAGGCACGACCGAAACACGATTTGGCAGTAGGGCTGAATTGGAAAGCATGATTTCTACCATGCACACAAATGGTATTCAGGTATATGCAGATATTATTTTAAATCATATCTATACAGGCGATTCTGAATCAGAGGCAAATCCAGCAGTAAAACAATATGTTTTTGATGAAGCTTATCGTAATGGCACACAATATCAGCCTTATCCTACCAATGAGATCACTTGGACGATTCCAAATGCTGGAACTGGAGATTATTATATCCAAATTAAAGGATATATGTTGAATTGGGCTGGAGTGACTGGAGAGAGAGGATATGATATCAGTATCGATTGGACTGGTGTAGGCAGTACTGCGGTAACATCATGGGAGAGCGAGCCCAATAACGGCAGTGGTCAATCCAATGTGTTTCCAGCATCAGGAAATACAATGCAGGCGCATATTGCTAGTCAATCAGACGTGGATGAATACAAAGTGACTGTGAACTCTCAAAATGATATTGTCATCAAATTGACAGCAAGAAGAGAAGAATCAAACCCATGGGCATGGGGTTGGGCTCCACAGGAAAATGGGTACTACCCAAGTGCTGTATGGTACAATGGAAACAACTTGGCCAACAGTACCCTTGAGGCTAGAACAAATACAGGAATTAATTACGTGAACCATACGGGTGTAGGAGAACAAAATTATTCATGGAACTACGCTGACTTTCACCCTGCAGATAATAATGATTGGCTGGGATTTCCCGGATCAGATGAAATAATCACCAACACAAAATTTTTCGGAAATGATTTAAATACATTTAACCCTACAGTTCAAACACGTTTTAAAGATTGGGGTGCTTGGATGTCTAATCAGATCGGATTTGATGGATACAGACTTGATTTTGTGAGAGGATTTCAGGAGTCTTATGCCGCTGACTGGGTCAATAGCTTGCCGTTGCTAAATGGCAGCCAAAGATTTATAGTAGGAGAATATTGGGGGTCTGATTCCAGAATCAAAAACTGGGTAAATGCGGTAGCTTCTGGTGGTGCTGATGTTGATGGATTTGATTTCCCTTTGAAGAATACCTTAAAAGACATGAGCAACGGCAATCAGTCAAGTTTTGACATGGCATGGCTAAATCAAGCAGGAATGGTAAGGAATGATCAGGGAAACGAATTACCTGGAACATCAGTAGTAACTTTTGTAGATAACCATGATACCGGAAAAGAGAGCGATAAATGGGTAACAAAGGATTTTAAAATGGCTTATGCCTATATGTTAACACATGAAGGAAGACCATGTGTTTTCTATCCTCATTATTATGGCGTAACCCAGATTGATTCGCACGATCCTAGTCAAACAGTTACAGCACCATCTTCCCTACAAGAGGACATCGATAAACTGATGTTTGCCAGAAGGACGTATTTAGGGGGGACGATATCTGTGTTAAGTAAAATAGGAAATCCATATCCTTCTGGTGATACCTATAACGCTTATGTAGCTAGAAGACAGGGTAATGGCACCAAAGATGGAGCTATCATTGTCATCAATAATCACGATTCTGATACAAAAGGACTATGGGTAGATAGCTCTCCATCTGGGTTCACCAATTTAGCCAATACTACATTGGTGAATGCATTTGATCCTACCCAAACTACTGTTGTACAGAGCGATGGAAGGGTATATGTATCTGCTCCTTCAAGGGGATATACCGTGTGGGTAAAAAATGCTGATTATGTAGCTTATACTGCTAGTTCTCCATCGGCAAGAACCAGTTCGGTTAGTTCGGTTGGCGTTGATGTTAAGATACCTGAGGATTATGTGAAAGAATTTATCCATAAGATTTACCCTAATCCTTTCAATAATTCTGTTACTATTGAGTTGAATTTGCCTGAGGCTGATATGGTGGAGCTGAAAATATATAATGGATCAGGACAGTTGCAAGAAATACTCATCAATACTCAAATGACTTTTGGCAGCCATAGTATAGAATGGGATGCAACCAAGTATTCCAAAGGGCTTTATTATTATACTATCGTATATAAAGGTCAAACAATGGTTAAAAAATTAATCAAAATGGAGTAGACAACTATTTCCAATTTAGAAAGGAATAAAAGTTATACTCAGATTAATTTGAGCATGAATTTTGTATTTTTGACAGCGATTAAATTATCAATAGTAAAACAGATACAAATTATGCATAATGGAGTACTATCGGGCGAAGAGCTACTAAAATTACAACAACACGCAAAGGACAATGGCTATGCCTTACCTGCAGTCAATGTCATAGGTACAGATACTGTGAATTCGGTACTGGAAACGGCTAGAGAGGTAAATTCTCCGGTTATTATTCAACTATCGAATGGTGGTGCAGCATTTTATGCTGGTAAAGGTATTTCGAACGAAGGTCAGAAAGGCGCAATAGCCGGAGGTATAGCCGGAGCACATCATGTGCATTTGATGGCAAAGGAGTATGGAGTGCCAGTAGTTCTGCATACAGATCATGCCGCTAAGAAATTGTTGCCATGGATCGATGGCTTACTCGAAGCTGGAAAGGCGCACTATAAGCAGCACGGGATTCCATTGTATAGCTCCCATATGCTTGACTTGTCAGAAGAGCCATTGGAAGAGAATATTGCTATTTGCAAAGAATATTTAAAACCAATGTCTGACATGGGCATGGTGTTGGAAATAGAACTTGGGATTACAGGTGGAGAAGAAGATGGGGTTGACAATACAGAAGTGGATAGCAGCAGGCTATACACACAACCGGAAGAAGTAGATTACGCTTATAGCGAATTGAAATCTGTCAGTGACAACTTTACAGTGGCAGCATCTTTTGGCAACGTGCATGGTGTATATAAGCCAGGAAACGTAGAATTGAGACCTGATATTTTGAAAAACTCTCAGGACTATATTCAGCAGAAACACAATACCGATGACAAGCCTGTGAACTTTGTATTCCATGGTGGATCTGGGTCTGAATTGAGCAAAATCAGGGAAGCTATCAGCTATGGAGCAATAAAAATGAACATTGACACCGATTTACAATGGGCATTTTGGGATGGTGTACGCGGATATTATGAAACAAACAAGGACAGACTTCAAGGCCAAATTGGTAGCCCTGAAGATGCGGATGCTCCTAATAAAAAATATTATGATCCCCGTGTTTGGTTGCGTGAAGGAGAGAAAAGTATCATTACAAGACTGAAACAGTCATTTGAGGATTTGAATTGCATCAATAGATTGGGTTAATCTAGTACGGTAATTTATCTTCTATCATCCGATGATTGTTACCTATGATGTATGTCTTCGACATATCTCAAGTCTTTCATCGGATGATTTTTTATGTCAAAAAAATAAATATTATGAAAAAAATTGCAACCCTATGCTTAACAGCCATCATTTTATCAAACTGCACAACACCTCAATCAAATGATACTGAATCGAACATTACTAATAATGAAAGTATGAATCAATGGCCCGATGGTGTATGTTATGAGATATTCATCCAATCTTTTGCCGATAGCAATGGAGATGGGATAGGGGATCTTCCTGGAGCCACTAGCAAATTGGATTACTTACAGGAATTAGGGATTCGTGCCGTATGGCTTATGCCCATTATGGCTTCTCCCAGCTATCACAAGTATGATGTGACGGACTATAAGCAAATCCATCCCGATTATGGTACGATGGATGATTTCAAAACATTCGTAGCTGAAGCGCACAAAAGAAATATCAAGGTGGTGATCGATATGATCATCAACCATTCTTCTTCAGAACATCCTTGGTTCAAAGAAGCCTCGAAAGGACCTGATAACCCTTATAGAGCATATTATGTTTGGGCTCACAAAGATTCTATTGCGGGTCAAATTGCCAAAAAAGAAGTCACCCATGATTCGGATAATATCAGGCAATGGCATGCTGTCAATGAAGATGAGACAGCTGAACACTATTATGGCTTCTTCTATGGAGGTATGCCTGATTTCAATTTTGATAGTGAAGTATTGAGAAATGAAATTGTAGAAATGGGGAAATGGTGGCTTACCGAAGTAGGTGTAGATGGATTTAGGTTGGATGCAGCGAAGCATATTTATCCAGACGAGCGATTAGCCGATAGTTACAACTGGTGGGCATATTATAGAGATGAGATGAGGAAAGTGAAGCCGGATGTATATCTGGTGGGAGAGGTGTGGGCATCAAGTGATGTGGTTGTCAATTTTGTAAGTGGGTTTCCAGCACTTTTCAACTTTGACCTGGCTGGTAGTATCAACCAGACGGTCATCAACGAAACAAATCAGGCAAGTACCATTGTAGGTCCTCGTTGGGAAGTTGTAGCAGGCAAGACCATGGTGGATGGCTTTATTGAGAATACCAAAAAGTACCAGGCGATTAATGCGAATTTTAGCGATGCGGTCTTCCTCAGCAACCATGACCAAAATAGAATAATGAGTAATGTGGGAGGAGATATGGACAAAGCGAAATTGGCAGCCAGTATATTGCTTACACTCCCAGGATCTCCATATATCTACTACGGAGAAGAGATCGGCATGATGGGCAAGAAGCCAGATGAGAATATTAGAGAACCATTTTTGTGGAAACCACAGGATGAAGATGTTGAACGCACTAAATGGATGACGGCTGAGTACTCTTTAGATCAAAGTGTTACGCCCGCTTCTGTTCAGATGGCAGACCCTAACTCGCTTTACAATCACTACAAAAAGTTAATAAGAGACCGCAATGACAGTGAGATACTGCGTAAAGGCAGTCTTGAAGCCATTAAAATAGAAAATTTGAAAATACTAGCATATAAACGAATATTGGATGATCAGGCAATCAGTATTTATCACAACCTCTCTGGGGAGAATGTAACTGTTGATGGTAATGAAATACAGGCCTATGGTACGATGGTTTTAGAGTAATTTCAGTGCTGTAGATATTTTGACAGTTATGAAGGTAGAGAAGATATTTCATTGCACTGAAAAAAAACAACTACATCACAAGAATAGGCGGAGATCGAAAGAATGGGTATGTGTATGAGATTGTGGAGTAAATAAATATTTATTGAAGATTTTCAAGCAGACACAAATTAATCAGGTATCACAATTTGTGATACCTGAAACAAAATGGCATTATTGTATTGAAATTATAAGCCTATGAGTGATAAGGGAAATCAACTAATAGTACCAGAAGAGGTACTAATGAATAAAATTTATATTGTTGAGTCCACTCCGAAAAGTCTAGTTTCGGTTCGTGAGGACACGAACCGAGGCGAAAATTAGCGAATACGCTTGTTTTGGAGTGGTTGAAAAAGTCAAAAATGTGAACTTTGACTTTTCGGAGTGGACTCATTGTTAGAAATAGTAAGATCATGGTTGATCAAGACCTAGCAGAACTTTACGGAGCAGAGACAAAGCAACTGAAAAGAGCTGTTAGAAGAAATATTTTGCGTTTTCCTGAAGATTTTATGTTTGAACTCACAAAAGAAGAGTTCGAACACTTGAGGAGCCAAATTGGCACCTCAAATTGGGGAGGGACAAGATACCTTCCAATGGCATTTACTGAACAAGGAGTAGCAATGTTGTCAAGCATACTCAATAGCAAGCGAGCAATTGCTGTTAATATTCAAATTATCAGAATATTTACCAAGCTAAGAGAAATGATTCTTACTCATAAAGATTTGTTGGTGAAGATGAATGAATTAGAAGCCAAAGTGTCCAATCATGATGAAAATATAAAACAAGTATTTGATTATTTAAAGCAATTTATCAAAGAACAAAAGAATCCTAAAGAACCAATTGGATTCAAGCAAAAGAAGAAGTAATCCACTTCACAAGATCGACTCAAATAGCACTGTTCCAGTGCAGACTACCTCACATATAGAAAATATGGTGTATCTGTGTTACTCGGTCGGCTCTGCGTTCCGTAAAAATGGAACCCTGCCGCCAGGCAGGTCATAGATTTTCGACTCCTCCAACCTCTAAGCTTTCCAGCCACCTTGCTAAGAAGGAAAACAAAGAAAATCTACATCAAGATCAAGAACCATTTCGGGCAGAAACCTTTCACCTTTCTACAAGCTCTTCGAAGAGTTAGAATCCCACGAGGTAGTCTAAGAATACATTTCATCGCCCTCGAAAACAGCAACTACATCACAAGAATAAACGGAGATCGAAAGAATGGCTGTGTGTACGAGATCAAAGAATAATAGATAAATCACCATTTTTAGAATAGTGAAACAAAAAATATAGTAGGAATCGTTATCTTTATATGTAAATAGGATAATCATGGGAGCAGTTCAAATCAAAGAAGAGTTATATCTTCTTATAGAAGAAGGAGATGCAAAGCTTTTAAAAATGCTTTATGCTGTAGCTAAAGAGTATTCTAGTGAGGATTATGAATTAAGTGGAGCACAACAAAAAGAGTTAGATAGGCGATTAGAAAAATATGAAGCTGGGCAGATGAATTTCTCTTCATGGGACAGAGTTAAGGACAGAATAAGAACTCGTGCTAAAAAATGATCTATAATTATCAATTGTCCGATGAAGCTGAATCGGATGTTTATGAAGGTTATGAATGGTACGAAAGTAAACAAGAGAATTTAGGGGAAGATTTTCTAGGAAGTCTTGATCTAGCTAAAGAAGCCATAACTAACAATCCGGAAACTTACGGTATTCGCTATAAAAAGAAAGTTAGAGCTTTTGTCATTGATCGTTTCCCATATCTTATTTTATATGTTGTTAATGGGAGTGATATTGATGTCATATCAGTATTTAATACAAATAAACATCCTGAGACATGGAAGAAAAGAGTAAAATAACTCTCATCATAAAACTAGCCTGAATAGCACTTTGCAAGTGCATATGTAATTGGCATACTGCAAGGGACAACCAAACAAAAGCCCACCAAAAGGTGGGCAACTGTCTTACAAGGACAAAGCCTTTAAATAATTGACTGACACTTAGTTCAATTACAGGCTTCTCAGAACGGATGATCTCTGTTTTGTGCTACCCCCGATCGACCTCGTATACTCGTCCGCTTTGGCAAAGCGCCAGTAGCAAAATGGTGGGGCAAACCGTGTAAAACAAAGAGTTAACGCCAAAACATCACAAATCTCTAAAAGAGCTGCCCCGTTCTGAAAAACAGCAACTACATCACAAGAATAAGCGGAGATCGAAAGAATGGCTGTGTGTACGAGATTAGGGAATGAATCTGATTTGTTGAAATGGATTAAACTCTATGTAAAATGAAATCGTTATCTTTACATAACCGAAAAATTATAATTATGGGTACACCTCAAATTAGGGAATTACTTCATGACTACATTAACAAAGCAGACGAACGCTTAATCAATTTAATGTATGCTATGGTTCAAGCTGATATGAAAGAAGATGATTATGAACTAAGTGCAACACATAAAAAGATTTTAGATGAAAGATTAGCAGCACATGAAGATAATCCATCATCGGGATCAAGTTGGGAAGAAGTAAAAACCCGTATTAGAAGGCAACTATGAAGTATGAACCAAACACTAACCACCACCAACCACCTTCGCTTCTTCCGCCAACAACTCATTACTGTCTTTCAATCCAGTCTCAATGAAACTCTCAATGCTTTGAGTACGTTCTTGTCCTTTTTTCAATAGCACACCAAGTGCGATCATTGCTCCAATGCGCGTACCTACCTTTTTAGCTGCCGTACCAAACAATGGTTCCAAATCTTCATAGGTCACATCCTCAGCGTATTTGGCAATGTCTTGCCTTGCAGCAACTAATTTATCACCTGAAAGATTGGTGTATTTTTTAGCAATTTTTTTAATCTCATTGAGTGGATTACGTCCACCTTGCATTTGATGAGTTGATGGTTGACCGCTGGGTTGTCCTTGTTTGGGTTTTTGCTTAGACCATGAGTCTTTCAGCCCAACGGTTTTGTTGAACACAAGCTGATCAGCAGATGTATCGGTATCTAGCGTGAAATAGCCCAAACGCTGAAACTGAAACTTGTCTCCTAAAGTCGCTTCTTTCATAAATGGCTCAACAAATGCCTCTTTGATGATTTTTAGTGAGTCGGGGTTCACAAATTCCATAAAAATCTTGTCTTCATGAGCATCGGGTGCTTCATCTAAAAACAGGCGGTCATATTCGCGTACCTCTGCTTTGATAGCATGTTTGATAGATACCCAGTGCAAAGTACCTTTTACCCTCCGTGTACTTGCCTCAGTTCCACTTCCTGATCTTGAATCCAAATCCGCAGTACAGTGAATCTCCGTAATTCTCCCTTCATTATCTTTCACTACAGATTCACCTTTGATGATATAGGCATTTTTTAGTCGTACTTCATTGCCCAAAGTCAGCCTGAAGAATTTGTTTCCTGCTTCCTCTTTAAAATCTTCTCGTTCTATGTAGAGTTCACCAGAAAAGGGGACTTCATGTGTTCCCGAATTCGGATTTTCCGGATTATTTTCCGCTGTTAGAATTTCTTCTTTCCCTTCTGGATAATTGGTAATTACCAACTTGGTAGGATTTAGCACACCCATTACGCGTGTAGCCGTTTTATTTAAGTCTTCTCGAATACAAAATTCCAATAGAGACACATCCGTCACACTATCTCGCTTAGAGATCCCCGAGAGGTCGCTAAACTTCCGAATCGATTCCGGGGTATATCCTCTGCGCCTGAGCCCCGAAATAGTCGGCATCCTTGGGTCATCCCAGCCTGAGACGGTATTATTCTGGACAAGTTCCAACAACTTACGCTTGCTCATCACCGTATAGCTCAGGTTGCGTCTGGCAAACTCGCGTTGCTTAGGCCTTATTAGGTTCTTGTCATATATCTGATCTAAAAACCAATCGTATAATTCCCGATGTGATTTAAACTCCAGTGTACAAATTGAGTGTGATATTTGTTCAATGTAATCGGATTCGCCATGTGTCCAGTCATACATGGGGTATATACACCAATCACTTCCTGTTCGATGATGCTCCTTCTTTAATACACGGTATAGAATAGGGTCACGCATCAACATGTTGGGAGAAGCCATATCTATCTTAGCACGCAATACATAACTGCCTTCCTCAAATTCCCCATCTTTCATTTTTTGGAACAATTCCAAATTCTCTTCAACGGATTGTTCTCTGTGAGGACTTGCAACACCCTCTGTGGTTGGTGTTCCTTTTTGCTCGGCCATAACTTGCGCAGATTGACCATCTACATACGCCTTTCCATTTTTGATTAACACGATAGCCCAATCATATAATTGCTGAAAATAGTCAGAAGAGAAACATTCCCTGTCCCATTGAAAACCCAGCCATTTGATATCATTTTTGATCGCATCTACATACTCTTGCTCTTCCTTTGCAGGATTGGTATCATCAAATCGAAGGTTAACAGGAGCATTGTTACTTTGACCCAATCCAAAATTGAGGCAAATAGAAGCCGCATGACCTATATGTAGGTAACCATTGGGCTCCGGTGGAAATCTAAAACGTAGCTTATCAGATGACATGCCTTCAGCTAGGTCATCCGCTATGATTTGTTCTATGAAATTAAGAGAATCGTGTGCTTCTGTCATGGTTCGAAAATTGAGAAGCAAAATTACTGCAAATGAAGAATTTTGCAACAGGATATAGGCATTACTACACATTCATTTGACAAATGAATGATGTTATACTACGGACAATAACATAAACGATTCCTTAAACAGGAGTGAGGCTGTTTTTCGAAAGGAGAGGTTTTTAAAATGTATTTAACTCTACTTTGTTACAATAGTAAAAGGGAAGACAGTGTTGTCGTTTATCTTTTACTCCGAGTAAATACTGTTTAAATTGTTTCTGATTGTCCGCAATCATAACTAATGTCCATTATATAGATTCCCGCCTTCGCGAGAATGACGTTCTATTTCAGTTCAGTGCGTCATTCCTGCGCAGGCAGGAATCTATATAGAGCAGAAGAAAATTATGTGACGTTACGAACAATCAGGTATAATAGAGGCAGATTGAATGCAGCTTGGTTAAAGGTTCTGATAATATGACAAAGTAGTGTTAATCCTTGCTATTGATGTTCATCACGCAGCAAGTCATTGACCGTCTTGACAGGGTTGAACGTAATTAAAGGAACTTCCATAAATAGCGTAGTCCAATTGGCCATAGCTCCATTCCATAAACCTGGCAATTCTAAGGCTTTTAAATCTCTACCATTTTTTGATTTATGTGTGATAAAACCTGTCTTGGGATCTCGAAATTCCAATAGATTGAATTTCTCACCTTTATAATTCTTAACCCCGCAGACCAAATCAACAGGATTGAAATGTGTCGCACTTTTAAGTGCATTTACTGAATGATCGTCTTGCATATCTAGCTGAGAAGTCTCAGCAATCTGTAATGACAAACTACTATCACTTTCCTTGACCCAATATGGTCCTCCGCCAGGCTCACCTGTATTGGATACCATTCCGCATACTCTCAATGGACGATTAAGCTTATTTTTCAGATAACTCACCTTCCTATTAAGATCGAGGTCTGAATAGTCTGAAGGAAAACGAATCTGTAATTTTTCTTTGGCAAAATTTTCGATTTCAGAGAGTTGATCATTGTCCACTGATTGATCCAATCTTTCTAAAAGTGTAAATATGCTTTTCTGAATACTTAATAAGAGACCTGCAATAGCCTTTTTATAAGTGATGGTTTCGGCTTTAATTTTGTCAGGTACTACGTTGTCAATATTTTTAACAAATATGAGATCTGCATCAATATCATTTAGATTTTCAAGCAATGCGCCATGTCCTGCCGGACGAAACAGCAAGCTACCATCCTCATTTTCAAATGGTTGATTTTCCATCGTTACGGCAATGGTATCGGTAGCTTTCTTTTGTGCAGAAAAACTAACTTCGAAATTATAAGAACTCATGTTGCTTTTCACGGCTGAAACATGACTTTCGAATGCTTCTAAATGTTCTGGGGAAACCGTAAAATGTAGCTTTATAGTTTCACCTTTACCAATTGCGTATGACTTGCCTTCTTCAAAATGCTCAGCTACGGGTGTACGCACTTCATTATTCTGATATTTATGAAACAAAATCAAACCTTTGGGTAGTTTTCCATAGTTCAGCCCCTGTTCACTTAATAGTGCACTTACTATTTTATGGTACTCACCATTGGCACTGGCAGCAGCCAAGGAAGTACCTTGTTTGGTTAGAACGGTATCCAACGCATCCGCAAAACCAAAATCATTCAGCCCTTCAATAAAAGTTTTAATGAATTCACCTTTTGAACCCTCAATTTCGTCTGCTTCTAGATATTCAAATAATGATTTGAACATGCGGCTGGCTGCTCCACTTGCTGGAACAAATTTGACAATGTCAAAT
>Ga0209634_1001767_pt1 | contig 15583 bp, 11 predicted proteins | sample LinPmetageLP40_FD_184043 | JGI IMG/M metagenome (GOLD analysis project Ga0209634, IMG submission 184043) | Marine viral communities from the Pacific Ocean - LP-40 (SPAdes) (version 2) | ecosystem: Environmental > Aquatic > Marine > Oceanic | place: Pacific Ocean | collected 2010-08-26
TCTATAACTGTTACAGCTCCTAACAAGAAAAAGAAAAGTTTTAATCTTGACCCTGTCTTTGGAGACTTGTTTGGTGGAGAAACAAGCGTGGCTAAAGAAATGAAAGAATGGATGCGTAACAATCAAACGCAAGCATCCAGAGAACAGAATATTATATTATCAAACGATGATCAATACAGGGTATATTACTCTATGCAAGGAGTTCAGTCTTCCATTAATAATTTACAGAAAAAAGAAAACGCTTTTAAAGAAACTCAAAAAAGTTTTTTATCTAATCGTACTGCCTGGATAGAACAACAACAAGTTTATCAAAACGCCAGCAACGAACAATTTAACGATCCAGTGTTTAAAGCTGAGTATGATGCTCATGTGGCTAATGGAGTTAATATAGATGAGCAAAAACAAGAACTGGTAAAGTCAATAGATGAATTTACTAAGTATAAAGATATTGTTGTTAAAGAGGCAGGGAGATATGTTGATCAAAAAACCAATACTCCTTCTGGAATAGAGATTTATCCGAAACAATTATGGAACGCTATGACTAATACTGTAGGAGGTATAGTTAGTTCTGCGTTTGGTATAGGTACAGATATATTGGGAGAGGGAATTGAAATATTAGGAATGCCAGTTATACCAGGGTTAAGTGATTTAGCAAATGCTTTTGGTTTAAAAGAGGGCGCTATAGGTCAAAGTGATGAAGACTTTAAAAAAGATTATTTAAATGTGTTAAAAGCTAATCAGCCTAAAGTGTATGAAAATGTGATAGCTAAATTTGGTGAAGACACAGATAAGATTGATTTAAACGAACTAAGAGAGTATTCTAAAGAAATATTAGGTTTTATAAAGATGGTGAAGCGTAGAGCTGATGATCCACTTACTGCTGAAGCGGGTGAAAAACTTTTTGGAAAAAACTCAGCAGGAGCTTCTGCTGAAGAAGAAATTGCAGAGTTAGCAAGAGATCAGTTTGTAAAAAGAGTAAAACTTTTTGTAAAAGGTAGACCAGCAAATGCTAAAGATGCAGAAGGAAATTTAGTTGGGTATGAAGCAAAAAACTGGACTGGTCTTAGAAACATATTAACTGATTATATAGGTTTTAGCGATCTGTCAGAAGAAAAAGATTTTGCAATTCGTAACAAAGCTGGTGCTGGTGCTTTTGTTTGGAAAGGAATACTTGGGGGAGTTGAAAGTCTTCCAGCTTTAATAACTACCACTAAAGGTGCTATTAAAAAAGATCCTATTAAAACAACTAATAAGCTTAAAAAAATGTTTGTTGGGGCTAAAGATTATTTAATGTCTCCTCAAGGAATGCAGAGATCTTTACAAATGAGTGGATTTATAGTAGATGGCTTAAACAAAGAGCTTGAAAGCAACCCTGCGTTTCAGTATGTTTCAGAGCAACAAAAAAAATCTTTACTATTACCTGTTGCAATAACAAGCTCTGCCTTAGAAGTTATTGGATTTAGAAATATAGAAACAGGAATGAACTTTACTGGAGCGGCTTTAAAAATGGCGTTAGGGCAGACAAGTAGAAAAACTACAGCTAAAGAGTTTAGTCAAATAGTAACTGATGTTGTAACAAACCCATACAAAAAAGTAGCTTTAAGAACTCTTGCTGCAGGTGTTGCAGAATTTGAAACTGGACTCTTACAACAACTTTCTGAGTCAGAAATAAAAAGATTATATGATTTAGTAAATAACAATGAGTTCAATACTCCAGCTATGTGGACGAAAGAATATGTAACTAAAGTATTACAATCAGGATTGTTAGAAGCAATTGGTGGTGCTGCGTTAGGTTCTGTAGCGGGAGTATATGAAGCAGCTACAAGTGATGGTTTGCAACAAGTTAGTGATGAAATGTTTGAATTATACAACAGTGTTGTTGATGATGAGAACTTTAAATCGATTTATGTTTCACAGCTAAAACAAGATGTAATATTAGGAAATAAAACTCAAGCTGAGGCAGATGTTCTTTTATATCAATTTAATCAGTTAGCAGGTATTAAAGGTAGGATACCAAATGACATGAGCATTGAGAATAAGAAAAAATCTATAGCTCTTCTTCTAAGAAAGCAAGAGCTTACAAATCAAATAGAAGGAAAAGACGCATCGCTTACTCAAAAAACCCAGGGAGAAATAGATGCTATAGATCAAAAGATGTTAGATTTAGCAACGGAAACAGCACAGGAAGTTATAGAGGCTGAAGAGGCGGCTAAAGGAATTAAAGTTGAGGTAACAGAAGAAGATGCTATAGCAGAGTTAAACGAAGAAGGTGTGGAAAGCCCCACTAAAAAACAAATAAAAGAAAAAATAAATGCCATTCAAGAGCGTAGCACAGAGACGTTGGATGCACAAGAATCTACCGAAAGTAGCAGCGAGGTGGGAGAAAATGTATTCATCGAAGGGTCTCCCGCAAAGGACAAAACCAAAACCAAAACAAAAGGTAAAAACAAAAAGAAGACCGAAAAGGAAATAAAAGAAGAAAGAGAGCAACAAGAAGATGCAGATTTAGAAAAAGTTCTTGGAGAAACAAGTTCCACAGAGGAAGAAGTTGGTGATAATGTTACTTTAAATGTTTCAGGAAAAAAAGTAGAAAAAGAAAGTAATCAAAACAGAAAACAAAAAAGTAAAATTATTGCAACAGCTAAAAGAGCTGGTAAATTTTTAAGGAAAAAATTTCCTAACGTAAAAATTACTCTTTATGAAAACTCAGACGCTTACTCAAAAGCTCGTGGTAAAACTAAAGGATTTACGTCTGTTGGATTTTATAATCCTAAAAACGGTCAAATTGGTATTAACGTATCAGTTGCTGCTAAATTAGGAAAAACAGGTGTGGTTGCTCATGAGGTAGCTCACGCAGTATTAATTGAAACATTGAAAAAAACAGGAGCTTCTCAAGTTGTTCTTACAAGAATAACTAAAAGACTTGTTGATGCTGTATATAAATCAGGTAAGCTTTCTAATACTGATAAACAAAAAATTGAAAAGTTTGTTGAGAAAGGCAAATACAAAGAGAATGTTCGTGATGAAGAAAAATTTGCTGAGATAATAAATCTAATTGCAAACAACTTCAACAGCTTTAGTCCAGCTAACAAGTCGAAAATAAGACAGTTGTTAGACAGAATGATTGACGCTCTTCCAAGTAAAGTTAAAGATGCGTTACAAAAACTTGGCTTTAATGTTATAACTGCTTCTGATCAAGAATTAGTTCAGTTTTTAGAAACTCTTGGCGGTAAAATAGGAGCGGGTATTGAGGCTACTGATGCAGATACAAAAGTTTTAGACAAGCTGGTAGCTGAGGAATCTCAAACACGAGAGTTTGAAAAACAAATAAATCAAAGCAAAAAAATTACCACAAGAGACAGTCAACTTGATATGTTTGATGAGTATTTAGCAAGGTATGAAGCAAGACAGTTGGCTAAAGAAAAAAAACTGGCTAAAGAAAAATCCAGACAACAACCTAAAAATAAAAAAAGTTTAGGGAAAAGAAGATACGAGTTTGCTAATATGTATCAAATGAGAGGTAATGGTTTAATAAACAATCTGAACTTTAACTTTGAGCAGTTTGTTAGTGAAGCTGCTAAATTAAATTTAGTGCCAGTACCTACATACAATGAGGTTACAGGACAATTAAACGGGTACTATTTTACAACTATAGGAGGATCTTATGTAAACCCCATGAAAGTCAAAAGTGATTTTAACATGAGGCAAAGCAGAGTGTTACGAGATCCTAAAAACTTTAGTGACAATATACTGGAAGACGTAAAGACTGCTATTGACAACGGTTTTGCTAATGACACTATAAAGAGATATTTAAAAACAAAAGGATACTCTCTCTCTGAAATAAACGATGTTCTTGCGATAGCTACTAAAGGAATTTTTGAAACTTTACCTAAAAGTTTTATGAATATACCTGGTGGTATTAAATCAGGACTTTCGCTTATGTTTCAGTTAACTGGTAAATTTATAGCGCTATCTGAGACTAATAGAAAAAACAACAACTATAATGAAAGATTAGAGAAGAAAGCTGAAAAAGGTACAGCAGCACCTACATGGTATTTAAAGCTAAGACCAACAAAAGATTCTACTGAAATCATGAATGAAGTAGTGGAGTATATGAAGACTCTTCCTGAATATAGAAAAGTGGGAGCTGATTCATCTTTAGCTATTCTTTTAGAGAGAGATGTTATGCTGGCTTTAAACCCTACTCCTAACAATTATAACGCTCCGCAAGTAAGAGTGTTGACAGCAGCACTAAAAAGTAAACGTATTGCACAGTTAGAAATTAAACAAGTTCAAATGTTTTTAAGAAACTTTATGCGAACTGTTCTTCCTCGTGATATGTATGGTAAAGGGGAGGTTATAACTCTTATAGACAAGGTTAATGGAATTAAAACTCAGGGAGAAGTTCCAGCTGTTGTAGAAGAGGTAATGTCTATTGTTACTGACAAGGCAAATCAAAGCTACATGAGATCTATATTTAATATTTTAAATAGAAAAACTTTAAAAATAGAATCTGGTAGATATAAAGGAAAAATTATAAGTGAGGCAGTAAGAGAAAGAATTTTAGGTATTGGTAAAATGATCACTAATCCTGAGACGGGCTTTGAAAATATTAAAATAAAAATAAACGAATTAGAAGATAGAAGAGCTGAGTTAGAGACAAAGGCTGACAGCGCTACTGAATTAGAGCTTCAGGAGCTGGGAGATATTTCAATTGCATTAACTATAAATAATGCTTTTATGTCTAATGATGACAACTCTAACAAAACAGAACAACTAATGGATGCCCTAAGTCTTTTAACTCAATTAGAACTTGAAGGGCGTACTGAATTCAAAGCTGAGCTTGAAGCGGCAAGATTATCTTACCGTAAAAATCTTGCTATGGCTTGGAATGAAATTACAACAATGACTATAAACTGGAAAGACTTAACATATGAAGATGCTTACAATGTGATTGTAGAACAAGAAAAGGGCAGAGACACAGAGCTTGGTAAGATTGTAGATAAAAATTTAAACAATGAAATTTTAACTACTGCAGAGTTTAATAAATTAAGAAAAGCAGTTGAAAACAAAAGAGTCACATCTTGGAGTGAAGAAAAAGCAAAAGCTTTATCTAAGTTAAAATTAGAAAGAGAAGACGCTCCTGTAAAATCTAAAGTAAGACAGGTTGCAAAAAATGTTAAGGCGGCAGGAAAGAAAGTTTTAAGAGCATTAGATCTTAGTATAATTGGAACAGCAGAAGATTTGTCAGGTTTAATGGATAGAGTGCTTAAAACAAACGGAGAGCTGTTTGGAGGCCCTCTAATGACGTTTGTTACTGATGCAGTAAGATCCTCTACAAGAGAGTATAAAAGGCAAAGAAGGCTTCAGCAGGGTATATTCTTTCAAAAGTATGAAGAAATTTATGGTAAAAAATGGAAAAAAGCTGTTAGACAAAATTCAGTTATAACTCCTCAAGATATATACTATAGCAAAAAAGCTAACGAAACATTGCTTGAGCAAAAAGAAAAAATAAAAAATAGCAATGCAACTGAAAGAACTAAAAAAGATTTACTGAGTTATATTGATAAACAATTAAACCGTAATCAATTACAGCTTAGTCAAAATCAAATGTTTTACCTATATAATCAGTTTAAAGATCCAGCATTGAGATACAGAAATGGAAAAGACGGACAGGCAAGTAAAACATTAGAAAACACTTTTGCTCCAAACAAAGGTCTGGTTAAGTTGTTTTTATATGACTTTGATTCATCAGGTAATTTAATTGTAGATGAAAATGGAGGATTTAAACAGATAGAACAGACTATACAAAATGATGCTGCACAGGTTTTAGCAGATATTGAGCTACAGTTAGATCCTCGTGTAAAAGAATGGGCGGATTGGCAAACAGAAGTTTATTACCCATCTGTATACACCAGGTATAATGATATGTATAAAAAAATATATAGAACATCAATGCCTGCTAATCAATATTATGGAGGTAGGTTATATAGAGAAGCGCCTGAAGATGCAGAGGCTATAACTATTTTACCAGAGAAAGGCTCGCCAAGCTATCTCGCAATAGCTCCTCAATCAACTAAGTCTCGATTAGCAAGTGATAAAGCTATTCATTTTGTAGACGGAGATAATATGTTAATTAACTATGTTCGTGATATGGAGTATTTTGCAGCATATGCAGATACTGTTAGAGATATACATAAGGTTTTTTCTGATCCTACTTTACAAGCAGCTATAACAGAATTGCATGGCAATGATATAAATAAATATATTAATGACTCTATCACTAAGATAGCTAACAAAGGAAGTACTCTTGGTGTAAAACAAATAAAATGGTTAAATGCTTTAAACACTACATTTTTATTGGCTCGTTTAGGAGCTAACTTAACTTTAGTTGTCAAACAGTTAACGTCTATTCCTACTTATGGAAACGATATTGGTTATGTTAATTGGATAAAATACGCAGGAATATCTCTTACTAAAATTCAAAAAACATACAATGAAATGATGGAGAACTCTGTAGTGTTACAAGACAGGTATGGATATAATATAAACGTAAATGGTAAAAAGGTTTATGTAAAATCTACTCCTATACAGAAAAACATTGAAAACTACGAAGATCAAAAGCTTGTAAATATGCTCGGTGGTGTAACCGCAGAAACTATTGAAAATATTACAAAGTATTTAATGTTTACTACTATGGTTGGGGATAGAGGCGCTATTTTAATAGGAGGTATGCCTAACTACCTGTATCACAAAGAACAGGCTTTAAAAGAAGGGAAAACCGAAGCAGAGGCTATACAGGTAGCTATAGTAAAATTTGAAAAAGACACGCTAAAAACACAGCAGTCTTATGATTTGCAAGATAAAGATTACTATCAAACAAGCGACCCTATAAGTAGAGCGTTTAATATGTTCCTTACTACACCTAAACAATACTTTAGAAGAGAAGTGGTAGCTATGAGAAATTTATATAGAAAATTAGCTGCATGGGATAGGAAAGCAGGAAGGGGTTCTTTGGCTGAAAACACCAGAACTTTTATTTTATATCACTTTGTGATGCCTATGCTTTTTGAATATGCAAGTCAAGGATTCCCTGGTATGGCTCGTGCTATGACTGAAGATGATAAAAAAGAATTAGGAATGGCAGCTTTATTAGGTAATCTAAATGCAATATTTATTTACGGACAAGCTTTAGAGGCTATTGTAGATTACAATGTTTTAGATAAGTCTTATGGATCTGTTCCTCAAAGTTTACCGATATTAGAGTCTGCAGCAAAACTTCAGGAGCTATATAAAAGAATGACATCTTCCGTAAAGCAAGAAACAAGAGACAGAAATACAGAGAAATTTTTCCTTGAGCTGGCTCAAACCTTTGGCCTTCCAGCTGCGCAAATTAAAAAGATATGGGGTAATTACTCTCAGCTTGGAGAAGCAGAGGGTATAGGAGATGCAATGCTATTGATTATGGGATTCAGTGAATACATGAGAAAAAGAGGTGACGTAAAAATTAAAGACGATCTTACTGAATCGGAAAAATTAAAATACATACCAGGGTATAGAGAACGAAAAGATCGAGCAAAAAGAATAAGAGAAAGCAGGCCAGGATTTAGAATTCAAGAAGAAAAAAGAAGGCTGTTAAAAGAAAGAGAAAAAAAGAAACGAGAACTATTACTACAAAGAAGATATGGCGGACGAAACTAATAACGAAAGAAGGCTGATGGAACATAGCTTTTTGCTTCTTACAGGCAGAATGTCTTTTGAGCAGATATTAGAAACTGAAGATGATTTAGCGGTAATTTTTAATCCCTACAAACCCATAAAGGTTATGGAGGGAGATGCGTATGATTGCTTGATTGAGTATTACATAACAACTGAAGAGTATGAAAAGTGTCACGAGTTAACACAAATGAAACAATTAAATAAATTGATTAATTAAATGTGGTCTTCTGGATTTCTATTTCTATTGTATTGATCAGCGAAAGATGTAGGGTCAGAAACATCTACAAAGTTTTTACCATAATTTTTTCTTTCTACTTCTAACTTATAATAATGAGATGCCATCATACCCACTATGTGTGCGTCAGTAGGAAAAAAATATTTCCACCCCTTAGACATACCTCTGTTGATATAATAAAAGAAGCCCATGCCTAATTTAGCTGTGTCTTTTTTAAAAAAAACAACCGCTGTCTGATCCGAAGTAGGTATAACTTCATATACTTCAAAAGTTTCTTTAGATACATTACCTTCTCTATTTGGCTGAGAAAATCTTTTTGCCACCTTAAGGGCAAATATGTTTAATTCTTGTGCTATTTGTTTTTTCATAAATTCATCATACAATTTATAGCGGTATGCCCACCGATTACTACGCCACATCCTATGGCTTGTTTTTTGAAATTTCGAGCATAAGCACTCGCATAGGTTGTACTGTCAACTCCGCAGCCAACTTGCATTCCAAAAACTTTGAATTTTTTTCCAACAAACCACTGCACATAAGCACTCGTATGGGTGTGTCCGCAAACACTTGACATCATATTGTTTTGTGCTTTTCTGGCCGCTTGACCTCCTTCACCATGCTCAAAAAGTACGTTATCATACACTATAGTCTCACACCAATTCCATTTAGGAGTGCCTAAGACATCGTTATAGGACTTAATCCATGCTGAAGGTACTCCACCTGTCATTGCCTTCCTTGCAGCCATACGATCATGGTTTCCGATTAAAACATCAGCCACAGGAAACGCTTTGTACCAATGTTTTATAAACTTTTTTGCTTTAATTAATTCATTACCTGCAGAAAGCCCGTTCGGATCTGGCTCATGATATGAAAACGCATGATTATCCAAAATATCTCCAATATAAATCACTTGGTTGCAATTGTAATTGGCGTATACTTCTTGACAATGCTCTAAATATCCTGGTAAAACAAAAGGAGCGTGAAGATCTCCAATTACAAGTATCCTACGCTCCTTCTTATTTAAATTTTCAAATGCCTTTCTTTTGTTACCAGAAAGGCGTGGTCTAATTTCCTCTTGATTATATTTCATCTGTAAGGGATTGAATTAAATCGGCTAAGACTTTAATAAGGTTTTGTGCCTTTACCTTAGCTGCTTCGTTATCTCTCTCCATTAAATCCTCGTAAATGTTATCACCAAAGTCGTGAATACTATTAGACACATAATTGATGTGGCTTATAGCATTTACATCTTCTTTAGCAATTCTTGGCATTTACAGGTTGTTCTTTAATTTCGTCAAGTTGTTTTTGTAGTTGGGATACCGCTAAAGATAATTTTTTATTTGACTCTTCTAATCTGTCTACACTTTTTTTTATTAACATCATATCAACAATATCTAAACCATCATCAAACAACATTTCGTTTTTTTTGAACACTTCCTTACATAACTTGTATTTGTTAGACAGATGTTCGTTGTATTTAATCCAGTGCGGAAATTGTTTCACATGATGCATTACGGTAGCGTGGTTTTTAAAAAAATACTTACCTATTTCAGAATAACTTAAGTGACAATCTTTTCTAAGAATACTATAACAAGTTGCTCTTGCTTCTATAACCTCTACTTCTCTGTTCTTGCTATCTACATTAACGCTAAACACATTGTTAGCTATAGCTTTTAGTCGATTTACTTTTAGTACGTTCATTTGATTTTATATATAAATTTAAATTCATTAAGTCTAAGTATTCATCCATTGTAATAGGAGTTATGTCTGTAAACTTCATATACTCTCCTTTTGTTTTGACTACCTCTACCGCAAAAGTTACAGGTTTATCAGCATACATTATTAATCCTCCTAAAATGTAAGATACTAAATTGTTTGATTTTAAAATAATTTCATTTTCTTCTATAAATCTTGCTATCTTTAAACTAACTGGTAGCTCAAACTTTTGAAGCTCTTCGAGAAAAAAATCATCAACATCATAACCTTTCGCCTCTATATACTTCTGTCTTGATTCCATGATCATTTAATTCTTTTAATCTATATTTTTGCAATGCTGAAACCTTTCCACGCATTCTTTTAATCTCAGAGAATACAACATTTGAGTCTTTAGGAATAGCAATGAGATCTGGTATACCATTTTTATTTGTCTTAATAAGCTTAATAACATAATACCCTTCCTCTTCAAATTTTTTAATTCTTTTTGCCTGTATTTGTTGCTCAGTCATATTACAAACTTAACAAATCTCTTTTAAAATGACTTAAAGTGTAATCTTTTTTCTTAATGACTGCCTTGTAAATCTTTCTTTCAATCCCCTTGTCAGTAAACACCCAGTAAATTTTATTAAACTTTCGTGTTTTAGTTGTCATTCGATCTCTTGATTGCCAGTAACTTGTAGCTGAAAAGTCTATGTTGTAATAAACAATACACTCTGCATTTTTTAAACTAATACCTTCTCTACCGCTAACTATTTGTAGGGCAATTGATTTGTCTGTAGTGTCAAACTCTTGCAAATCCGTTGTTATTTTATCCTTAAAAACATCTTTTATAGCTTTTAACTCGTAAACAAACTTGTAAAAGATTGCAATTTTTCTGTCTTTAAACTTGTCTGCAATAAAATATGCCTTAGTGTAATCAACAACCATAGCATTTCCAGATTCAAATTTTACCGTACCCGAGCTAAGCTGGTGTATCTTCATCATTAATTTTACCGAAGTATCAGCCAAAATAACCTCCTTCTCTCCTTGTATTACCAAATCTTTTTTTAATCTTTTAATCAAAGAAAGTGTTTTATCGTTTAATGGTATCGTTAAAATCTCTTCATCAATAGTAGATTCAAATCCAGCCATTTTCTGCGTAAAAGAAATCAAGTAAGGTTTCATCTGATGAATAATTAATTCAGATCCTTTAGAATAATCATTGATAAGCATACTGCCTATTTTCTTTTGTGTAACATTTACAAATTTTTTACTAAATGAATAAAAGTTTTTATGTTTGTTGAAAGGGTTTTTAGGTATGGCATATACTTGATGATACATTTGACTATAAGATTCTGGTGTAGGAGTTCCAGACAATAAGATTACATAAGGTTTAGATTTAGAAATAATCTCTTTGATTTGTTTAGTTCTTTTACTTGGTTTAGGAAAAGCTCCCATCGAATGAGACTCATCACAGATCAACCCATCCCACCCTTTTGTTGGAACTTTATGTAATGACTCATAGTTAGTTATCATTATATCGTAGACACAACCAGAGTTATCGTAGTCGTTTTCTATGCTGGAAATAGCTTTCTTTTTTGTAACAAACAAAACTTTTTTTCTATTAACATCTTCTCTTGTTTTAGCCCACATATGGGTAAACAATTTTAATGATGTTATTGTTTTCCCTGTCCTTACCTCCATAGCTAAATACAAAAACTTAAAAGGTATTAATACTTTTATTCCCTTTTCGACTATTTCTTTCTGATACTCTCTAAGCTTCATAAATCTAACTTTCCGTTTGTTTCTTTTGCTTGTTTGTTTACAAACTTTATCCACCTGCCGACAAGATCCCTACCCTCTTTCGGTTTAGTGTCGTACTGATATATACCATAAGAATCTAACCATTTGTAAAATCTTATTCTACTTATAGTCATTTTTGATTTAGGCGCTCTGTCGGGATTTTCTTCTATAAAATCTAAATACAAATCATTTTTATATAATTTTTTATTGTACTCTAATTTATCTTGATAAGGAGAAGAACCAATTAACCCACACCACTCTATAAAATCGTGTCCTGTTTTAGCTGATAGCTTTCGTATTTTTAAGTTTACAAATTCACTTTTAAGTAATCCACTTTCTAAATACATTTGTAAGTTCTCTATCATATAGTTATCAAATTGACACCACTCGTCATCATTCCAATCTCCAAACATAAGTCTACCAAACTCAACTAAAGGAGTAAATTCTTTTGTGTAATATTGAGATAGCTCTAACTCCCACTTCCTTCTTTCAAAACTTGTTCCCTCTCCACTTATAGCGTAGTTAGTAGTTATTGCAATCTTTGGTGACTTGTTAAATGGTATCTTAATTGCATCTTTATTCTTTTTCTCAAGAGTTAATCCCTCAGTAATTACAGAAAATAATCTCTCGAAGTCAAAGTATTTTTTTACATCATCAAAACAAAGTATTTGAGTATCCACAGACACGGTTTGATAAGCAAAGGATCTTTCAAAATTAAAAGACTTTCCATCAATAAAAACAAGTTTCTTCATATGACTTAACGCATTCATAAACAATCCTTTACCTGTTCCACCTTCTGGATTATCTGTTATAACCTCATCATTTAATATAATTGCTGGGCAATAAGCTAAATTTTTCCATCCGTGCATCATATATCCTATCGTGCTTTCCATAGATTTTATTCTTGATTCGTCTGTAGCACAAATATTAGCGATAAAAGTTTTGTAATTGCAATCACCAACCTTACAGGGTGAAAAGGTTCTGTCTATAACATGATCCTTCCAAACATAACCACCAAGATCTATGTAGTCTATGGTTTCTATCCTGTCGTGTTTAATTAAAACTGCACAATTCTTGTAGTATAAATAAGAAGTGTCTTTAGTGTCCTCTATAAAATAAACATTTATAGATGCAAGTAGAGTTAAGAACTCTTCACGAAAATATTTAGTATGCTCAGCAAAATAGTTATAGATAGTGTAATCATCTATTTGCAGTAGGTAGGAAAGAATAAAGTCTTTAATTTCTTTTTCTGAAGTATGATCAATAAGGTTATTTGTAACCTTAACAAACACATAGTTTTTACTACCCTGTGGGTTGAATTTATAAAAACCATTGTCTTCTAAAAAGGTTTTGAATAAAATATGTACTATTTTGATTACGCCTTTTTCATTTTTGCTCCAAAAAATATGGTTAGCAGTTTCTTCTTCAAGCTTATTAATGACACTATCAACAACTGAGACCTCAATATTGTCATCAACTAATTGAGATCTAATTTCTTTTTTTGTTACTCCACTTCTTAATTTATGTTTTATTAAGTTAACTTTTTCTTCATCTTCATAAAACTTAGTGCCAAAGTTTTGGCGTTGAGAGTAAGCAGATTGTATTGTTCTTTTAACTTCTGATGATGGAAAATCTTTAGAGGAGAACTGACTCATAACATACTCTGCTAAGTTTTGATTAACTCCAAAATCATTAAAGGCTGATGCTAAAATATAAACATTGTTGTTTCTTTCTCCAGACTTAAGTCCATACTTTTTCTCCCACCACTTAACTAAAATATCTACTATTTTATTTTCATCCGTGACTGGAATAGTAGCAACTCCTTGAGAGTTACTCACTTCGTTATACTCTTGTTCAATTATTTTATCCCACAGACTTGAGTTTTCGTTAACATAAATCAGTGGATCATAAGACTCGTAACAAACTCTTGAAATATTTTTACTTGTTACATCAAAGTAAACTGAATCAAAATGTTTTTGTAATGATTTAAAATAATTTTTATGGTTTATCTCATCCTTTGGTATCTTAACCAAAACTTTTAACCCTTTTCCTGATGGGCTTATAAACACAGAGAAAACATAATTATCGTTTGAAAGCTTTTCTTTTTCCTGTAATAGCTCTTTGTCATTTTTATATCCATCAAAGTCTAAGCATATTAAACCAGAATGTGAGGTTAAAGAGTTATCGTTTCTTTTTGTAAATTCGCCACTAAAACAAATAGCTGGTAATGATTGTTTTATTAAATTACGTTTGGACTTGTCTGACTCTTGTCTTATATTTTTTACTAATTCTTTTGATGCACCTTCTCTTATCCTTCTTAACACTATTTCAACTTCTCTATAGAAAGGTTGAGAGGTGTTTTTAATGTCTTTAAATATAGTTATTTCCATTTTGTTTGAGTGTTGTGTCGACTTTATGTCAACTTTATGTTAACTTTTTTTTGCTTAAGTATTTAGTTATTAGTTAGTTATCTTTATTTTATTATATATATGTTGAAAATTAGTTAATAATATACTAATATAAAAATATAATAGAATTAAAATAATTATAAATAGTATAAAAGGACACTAAAAGTCGACATAGTGCAAAAAAAAAGGAGGTAAAACCTCCTTTCTTTGTTACACAGAAAGGATTAGAAGGGTAGATCCTTTTCTACTTTTTCTTCTTGCTTTTTTTCTTCTGGTTTCCAAGTGTCTATTGCGACATAATGGGTTTTACCATACTGATCAGCTTCCCTTTTCTTTTGAACAATTAGCTTGATGTATTTTTTTCCGTTATACTCAAACATATGTTCTTGTGGTAAGTCTGTCAAGCATACAGAACAAGCAACTTGATCTCCGTCAAATTTACTTACTCCAGATCCTACATAGATTTTTTCTTCACTCATATTTGTTTAATTTTAATGTTTTGTTCCAAATGGTTAATTGTTGAGATGATGACATCATCCTTCTCATTCCTATTAATGCAAGTCATTGGAACTCGAACCCACATAATAGTGTTTTTTGGTGTTAGCTTAAACCAGCTAAATAATTTTTTATAAAACTTCATGTTGTATGTATTGATTAATATCTTCGGTACAGCCATCCATAAAAAAGGTGCTGTAAACTTCAATTGCTTGTTCTACCTTGTTTCTTCCTCGTTCTATAAACTCAACGCCAGGAATAAATATTCCAAGTTGTTTTGTTGTTTTATCTATGACAAAAAACTCTAAAGGTTTGTTAAACAATTCTTGGTATATAAAAGCTTGGCTATCGTAATTATATTTACGAGCAGAATATTTAAAATCAGAAATTGAGCTTGATGTTTTAATATCAATCAACTTTGAATCGCATACAATATCAGCCTTACCTTTCCACTCTATACCCATAATGTTTTTAGTCATAGGTATTTCGTATTTATTACTGATTGCATTTATTTGCGAACTCATTTCTGCATTTTTATTTATTACATCAATCATTAAATCTAAATTTTCTTTCTCTTTTTTAAGCAAAAGCATTTTGCCATTGTTCTTCTCAAGCACTTCTTTGTATGCTTTTGAGTTTCTACTTGCTATATCTATAACTTGATATTGATCTAACTTGTTAGGTTCTAACAATGCAGTATGAAAATACCTTCCCTCAAGCATAGCTTTAGTTTGATCTTTAGGTTGTCTAAATGATTTAGGATCTTTTAATAATGAGTATATATCAGAGTTAGATAGCCATTGTTGTCCGTACTCTCCATAATATAATGCATCATCTTTTAGTTTTGTTAGATGCTTCATTGTACAAGTTTAGATAAAGCCTTTTTCAAATTTGAACTTACAATGTAATGCTCGTTAACCTCTTCCATTAATAAACTCAGACTTTTATCTTTGTTTTTTTTTATGTGATTTACTACATTTTCATATTCTTTAGTGCCTTTTACGAGCTTAGTTTTTGATTTGCCAGTAGTAGCATCTGTTACACTAACTACTTCTAAATCAAAAGCTTCTTTAAGATTTTGAATAGGTGTTTTTTTAGGACTATCTGTGTACACTTTTGCATCTGTATCTGCATCACTTATAATTCCTAACATAGATGATAACATATATCTTCTGTAATAAGTAATTCCACTACCTGTAGATTGATACACATTCATACCTTTCATTGA
>Ga0209634_1001771_pt1 | contig 15554 bp, 8 predicted proteins | sample LinPmetageLP40_FD_184043 | JGI IMG/M metagenome (GOLD analysis project Ga0209634, IMG submission 184043) | Marine viral communities from the Pacific Ocean - LP-40 (SPAdes) (version 2) | ecosystem: Environmental > Aquatic > Marine > Oceanic | place: Pacific Ocean | collected 2010-08-26
TTTTGTTTACTCAATAAAATAATAAAGGATATAACATGACAGATACACCAATTTCACTAGCGAGTCTTATGACTCCTAGCAAAACTGTAACAATAGACTTTCCCGGCTACAAAGGTATGTCAGTAGATTTATGCTATCTAGCAAGAGAAGAGTTGGTAAAACTTCGTAAAAGATGTGTTACTACAAAATTTAACAAAAAAACTCGTCAACCAGAAGAAGATTTAGACGAAGAAAGATTCTTAGTAGAATATTGTAAAGCAGTAATCAAAGGATGGAAAGGCTTGAAATATAAGTACCTAGAAGAGCTTCTATTGGTGGATATTTCCGCTCTTGACCCTGAAGATGAACTGATATTTACACAAGAAAATTCAGAATTACTTATGAGAAATGCAAGTGACTTTGACACTTGGGTTACAGAGACAGTGAGTGATCTTGAAAATTTTACTGGGAACAAGTAGCTGAGATAAAAGAGCTACTTGAAAAGTATGCAAAACAATCAGATCAGATTGATATAGATAAATATTTATCTATATGTGAACAATTAGGACAAGAGCCCAACCCCGATAAAATGCCGCTCGAGACTTCAGATTTTCCCTCTGAAGTACAAGTGGCATTTTTTATATTTGGATTTCTTGAAGATAACTGGGAAGGAATGTCGGGAACTTATTTAGGTAAAAAATGGCACAATATAGAGTATTTATTTAATTTATATCAGGTACAAGAGCAAACAACTATATTATATATTATAAAATTATGGGAGAACATTTTAGTAGAGTATAAATCAGACAAAGCAGATAAAAAAAGAAAAGCAGACGAGCGCAGGTCTGCCGGCGGTGGAAAAAATTTCACCCATAATGTGAAAGGCTAATGGCAAAAAATAAAGTTGAAATTGACGTAGAGGTAAAGAACAAGAAAGGTTCTTTCGAAAAAGTAGCTCTTAACTCAAAAAAAGCAGGAGACGGCTTGGATAAAGTCGCTAAAAATGCAAAAACAGCAGATCGTAATATTAAAGGCGCCGCACAAGCATCTGCAAATGGTACAAAAAACTTTTCTAAAATGTCTCAAGGCATGGGTGGATTGGTTGGTGTTTATGCTACTTTTGCTGCTCAAATGTTTGCACTTAGTGCTGCTTTTAACTTTTTAAAAGGAGCCGCTGATTTAGAAAATCTTAGAAAATCTCAAGTATCTTTTGCACAAACCGGAGGCTTAGCAATAAAATCAATAACTACAGAACTTCAAACAGCTTCAAAAGGTATGTTAGGATTTCAAGAGGCTGCTCAAGCAGCTGCAATGGGTGCTGCTAAAGGATTTTCTACTTCTCAATTAACTCAACTTACAGAAGGAGCTTTAAAAGCTTCTACAGCTTTAGGTAGAGGCTTCCAAGATACTTTTGATAGACTTCTAAGAGGTGTTTCAAAAGCAGAGCCAGAATTACTCGATGAATTAGGTATTACTCTTAGGCTGGAAACAGCAACGCAATCATACGCAACGGCTATAGGTAAGTCCAGAGAAGCTCTTACAGCCGCTGAAAGAAGTCAGGCAGTTTTTGTAGAAACAATGAGACAATTAAATGATACTTTTGGAGATGTAAAAGCACAAGGAAATCCCTTTGTACAATTGGGCAAAACTTTTGAAAAAATACAACAAGATATTACAGCTAAAGTACTTCCTTCAATTACTTCAATTGTAGATGTAATAAATGCAAATGCAAAAATAGCAGCTGCTGCGTTCGCAGCTTTAGGTTTAATGATTCTTGCAAATATTTCTGGTCTTGGACCGACTCTTAAATCTGTTTTTACAAAAATACAAAGTCAAGCAACTTCCACTGCTAGTGCTATGGCGAAACCCTTTAAAAAAATAGGCTCCGTAGTAGGTAAAGGAGTAGAAGCAGGACTTACTAAAGCTATAGAACAATTTGAAGTAGCAGAAAAAGCATTACAAGAAGCAGCAAAAGATGCAGGAAGTAAAGCAGCTGCAGGTGCAAAAACTATGGTAGCAGGAGGAGCGGGAAGTGCCACTCTTAATAAGTTAGCACTTGGAAAAGACGTAACTCCTCAAGCTCTGGGTAAATTAAAAAAGGATTTAAAAAGAGTACAAAAGGAACTAGAAGAAACTGGAAGAACAAGTTCAAAAGCTTTTGCAGGTACTTCAGTAAAAGCAATAAAAGAAATGAGAGAGCAAGTTAATAAAATGGGCAAGACTTCTTTAACAACAGCTCAGAAAATAAAAAAAGCATTTGCAAAAGGAGTTGTGGGTGCAATTAATAGTGTTAGATCTGCATCTGATAGAGCCTCTCAAGGTTTTATATTTTTAAAAAACGCAGGTGTCAAAGCAGGGGGTGCTTTTAAAAAATTTGGATCTATCGCGAGAGGAGCTTTCGGATGGATTACTCTTATATTAGTACTTATTAAAGCAATAGACGAACTTGCTAAAACTCCTATAACAGTACTTGATGGGTTTAAAAAGTTTTTATCTGGTACAATTAAAATGGTACAAAGAGTACTTAATTTTATAATTTCTGGTATAAACGGATTACTTGACAATGCTGTAGTTAGAAAAGTTTTTGGCACAAAAAAGGGCGAAGATGTAATAGGAAAACTTACATTTGCAGATGATATTGATAAAAAACTTGATGATTTAGAGTCAAGAGCTTTAACTGCAGTAGGTACTTCAAGAGAAGATTTACAAATGGTAGAGGATACTACTAGTTATTGGAGAGAAATGGAAGCAGCACATAATGCAGAATTAGATCGTATTAAACAGTTAAAAGCATCCTATAAAGATTTAGGACTAGAAATGGCTAGTATAGCAAAAGGTATTTCTGAGCAGTCAGATCCTGCAAAAAAAGGTATGCAAATTGCAACAGGTATAGGCACACTTCCTTTAGAAGGTGCCATGAGAAAGATTGCAGACGAAAAAGATCCTGTGTTTAGACAAGAGCTACAAGATTCTTTTGATGAAATGCTTGCAGGGGTAGATACAAGTCAATTTGGTTCTGCTTTTCAAGAAGCCTTAAAAGATCCTGAAGCAATGAAAGAGCTTCAAAGAACAGCATTAACATATACTAGTACTATGTCCGCAATAAAAAGTGAACTAAGAGATTTAGGACAAACATTTAATGCGTCCACCACCTTAGATGGAGCAAGCTTATTAGTAGAAAAACTCCAAAACAATGAAAATGCGGCAAAAACAACAGCAGAGGCTTTAGGTATTACTACAGATGCTGCTACACAATTAGACGATGCTTTTGCAAAAGCAGGAGGCTTAGATGCTTTTGCATTAAAATTAAAAGGAATAAAAGACGAAGCAGACGCTATAAAACTCGAAAAGTTCGGTTTAGATGCACGAAGTGCACGCTCTGGACGACTCAGTGGAGGTTTTGCAAAACAAGAAGGATTAGATCTTGCAGCTTTAAAAGCAGCAAATACTTTAAGAGATAACGCAAATAAATTAAACGCAGCAAGAGCACTCTCCATAGCTAAGATGAGTGATGCAGAAAAGAAAATAAATAAAGATAAAATAGAACAACTTGAAAGAATAGTGGCTCTCAATGGCGTACAGTTAATACAAGCTCAAGAGAATGCAGATCAAATCGTTCAACTAGGTAAAGGTATTGGAATGAGCTTAGAAAATAATATGGTATCAGCATTTGATGCATTAGTACAAGGAACTAAGTCAGCAAAGGAAGCTTTTGCTGATATGGCAAGATCTATACTGATTGATATAAGTAAGATGATTGTTAAGATGATGGTATTTAACATGTTAAAAAGTGCTTTTGGAGGCTCGAGTCTAGGAGGTTTTTTAGGTTTTGCAAAAGAGGGGGGAGTAATGAGCCCAAAAGGAATGGCTCCTGGATATGCAACAGGAGGAATTGCTAGAGGTTCTTCTCAGGGTTATCCCGCAATACTTCACGGCACAGAAGCAGTTGTTCCTTTACCAAACGGAAAGTCCATTCCCGTAGAAATGAAACAAGGCGGAAACGTTCAAAATAGCATTATTGTAAATGTATCAGGTAATGGACAAACTAGTACTGAAGGAAGTTCAGGTATGGACATGGATAAAGTTGGAAAAGCTGTAGCACAAGCAGTACAAGTAGAATTACAAAATCAAAAAAGATCGGGCGGAATACTTAATCCGTATGGAGTAGCATAATGACTATAGGATTTATATATACAGGCACTACATACGCAACGCCTGATAAACAACTTACACGTTCAACTACTCCAAGAGTTCTTACTGCAAAATTTGGAGATGGGTATGAGCAACGTGTTGCAGATGGAATAAATACTTTAAATGAAGAATATTCTTTAAATTTTAAAACTCGTACAAAAGCAGAAATAGATGATATAGTAGCATTTTTAGACGGCAAAAAAGGTGTTACAAGTTTTACTTTTACTTTACCAGACTCAAATGTACTTTCAGATCCTGCCGGACAAGCAGGTGTCGGGGAAAGAGATGTTAAAGTAATAGCTACTAATTATTCAATAAACTATGAGTACGATAATTTTTATTCACTTTCACTTACATTAAAGAGAGTTTTTGAGGCATGAGCAACTTAATAACAACGGATACTCAGACACAAGAAATTGACTCAGAGTTAATTGAGCTATTTGAAATAGAAATGCCTGATGGCACAGAACTATATGTGCATCCAGGTTTAGATTCTGATCTTACTACTGTACAACTTAAAAGTATTACTGCCCCTACCAGTGGAGATTATACCGTAAATACTTATATAGCAATGCCTATGATGATTGATGGATTAGATGTTCAAGCAGATGGTGCCAGCAATAGACCTTCTTTAACCGTGGCAAATGTAGGAACAATTTTTAGTAGTCAATTATCTGACTTTAAAAATGATGATTTAATAGGAAAAAGAATACGAAGACGAAGAACTTTACGAAAATATTTAGTGGGAGAATCAGCAGATACAGGAAGCACTGTAGCTTCGATAGAGTTCCCTCGACAAGATTATATTATAGACAGAATAGGTTCTGAAAATAATATATCGATTACTTTTGAAGTAGCCACTCCTTTTGACTTAGAAGGCATAAAACTTCCTCGACGAGTAGTTGTAGGAAAATATTGTAGTTGGAAATATCAAGGACACGATAACGGTATAGGTGGAGGATGTACTTGGAAATTAACAGGAGGAGTAAATTTTAAAGGTTCTGATGGTAATATATACACTCATAATGCTTATTTTGATGTTAATGATTCTCCTTTAATTAAATCTTCTCCACTTCCTGCAGGAATTGCAGCACACAGTACAAGTACTGCCTATACTGAAACTAGTTATGTTACTACAGATTCTGGTACAAGATATTGGTTGTGTGTAATTGCAAATACGAATAAAACTCCAAGCGATAGTTCAGAATTTTGGAAAGAAGCATTCTTATGGACAGAGTGGGCAGTAGGTTCACATGCACTAGGAGCACGAGTAAGATATCAATCAAAAACTATATGGAAATGTTTAGTAGCTCATACCGCTACATTGGGAAATGATATTAAACCTTCAGATAAAAGTGTATACTGGATAAGAGAAGATGTATGCGGAAAAACAATAAACTCTTGTAAGTGTAGATATGGATTTATACCTGCAGCTGCAACGGGGTCTAATTTGGCTCCTTCAGGAAATAAAAACTCAGCAGCTCGTTTACCTTTTGGAGGGTTCCCTGGAACACTAAAATTTTAAATGATTGAATACTTGGAAGATATAAGAAAACATTTTGAAGAGTGGTACCCTAATGAAGGCTGCGGAGTCCTAGCAGTAGTAAAAGGTAAAATAAAATGGTTTCCCTGCGACAATGTTTCAAAAACAGGCAGTGATTTTGTCATAGACTCAAAGCAATATATTAATATAGGACATAGATCAGATATTGTAGCTATAGTTCATAGTCACCCTGATGTTAGTAATAAACCTAGCGAAAATGATATAAAATATTGTAATACTATAGGACTACCTTATTATATATTTAGTTATCCTAATATGGAATTGAACATTTTGGAGCCTAAAAATATTAAAAAGTCTTTATTTGGCAGAGACTACGAGTTTGGAGTAAATGATTGTTTCGAAGCAGCAAGAGATTACTATATAACAAAAAATTTAAGTATTCCTAAACGTCCTTTATTCGAAGACGATTGGTGGAAGAAGAGTTTAGACTATTTTACAGAAAAATATATTTCTACATGGAATTTCAAAAAGGTAGAAGGAAATATGAAAGAAGGAGATTTTTTAGTTTTTACTATAAATGCCTCCGTTGGAAATCATTGTGGAGTATATTTAGGAGATGATATATTTTATCATCATGCAGAAAACAGAGTATCCTGCAGGGAAAACTTATACCCTTTTTGGAAACAGTATATAACAGGAGTTTATAGACATGCAACGTAGTGTATATCTACAAGGAGAACTTGGAAATAAATTTGGTAACAAGTTTACAGTGAATACTGATAACTACCAAGAAATTTTTAAATGTATTTCTGCAAATCGACCAGAGTTTGTTCCTTATCTAAGAAAGTGCGACGAACAAGATATAGGATTTATAATAGAAACCGCAGGAAAACAAATAGATGAAGAAAGTTTACTTTTTCCAGTAAAAGAAGGAGATGTAACAATATCTATAGCTCCCGCAGGTTCTAAATCAGGTATTGGAAAAATACTCGCAGCAGTAGTGCTTGCCTTTGTACTTATACCTATGATAGGATATGGAGCTATAGCAGGTGCTGGGGGAGTATTGCCAGGAGCCACAATGACTTTTGGAGAGATGATGATAGCAGGTATGGCAACAAAAGCAGGAATGGCAGTAGCCTTAGTAGCAACAAACTTAGCTTTAGCAGGTATACAACAAATAATGGCCCCTGATCCCGCAGTAGATCAAGATGCTCCAACAAACTACCTGTTTAGCGGAGGTACAGGAACAGTTGTAGAGGGAGATCCTGTACCTTTACTTTATGGAGAGCTACGAGTTCCTGGAAGGCCTATTGCAGTAGATACAAGACAAGGTTATTCAACCACTAATAATACACGATACGGCAGCGATGGGGGTACATACAACTCCGACAGCGGAAAGATGGTACATAAATAATGATAGACTTATATCCTCAAAAATCAAGTACATTTTTAAAATCAGTCAGATCAGCAGATAGACAGTCTATTGCAATAACTGATTTAATCTCAGAAGGGCCCATTTACGGACTCGTAGATGGTCAGGCTTCTGTATATTTAAATGATGATAGAGTTGCTCCTTTAAGCTCTGCAGCTGTTCGTGCAAGCACAGGGCCTATGTCTGTAACTTTAACAAATGGATCCACCACCGCTACAATTACAGGAAACGTTGTCGATAATCCTTTACTAGCAGCAGAGTATGGAGATAAGTATTTAATAGTTCGAGGGGGTAATGGAACCACAACTGTTACAGCTGCAGTAACTACTAATGGAGTTGCAGACGGAAATAACTCTACTCCTATAACTACAAGCAGTACTTTCTTTACAAATGCAATGAGAACTGCTCCTTCAGAAAAAGGTAGTCTCGAAGGCTTCGTACCCGCACGTCTAGTGCCTAAAGCAGGAAGCGGTACAACTGTAGATGGTGAGGAGGAAGAAGGTATTATCAGCACTGTAGCAAGTGGAACTTCTGCTACTTTTGTTGCCGGAGATGATGGACCGGGAGGAGTATGGTTACCTGATGAAGATTCTTATGACCTTGTACTAGATAAAATAGTAAAAATAGCAAGTATTTCAGGAACAACAATTACTTTGTCGAGTAATTGGGATGCAGCTACAGGCTCTTACAAATTTGATGTAAGTGGTGCAACTGTACAAACAGCAGTTGATGAAATTGATCAGACAAAAATAAGTAAATATAAAGGAGTAACCACTCAATTTAGAGTAGGAACTCTTTCACAAACTGCTTTCTCAGGAGAGGGCGGCATAGGATCTACTTCAATATCTAATAGTCCTAGTGCCGGAGGTGCTATTGAGTGGACTACAGGTTTTGGAGGTTCTCAAGCACCTAAAGAATTATTAGGCTCTTCTAATTCTGGTTTTAACCTTACAGCTTCTCAATTGAAAGAGGTAGACGAAGCTCGTGTAACTTTTGCCTATGGAGCGCATTATGCTGTAAGTGGTAAAGGAAATGACAAAACTACCTATACTCGCTATAAGATTCAACTAGCTCTTAAAGCAGTAGGTGCCGCAGATTTTGATACTCCAATTACTATAGACGACAATAAAATACATGCCGGAATGTATAAAAATAGTGTTACATGGGTAGAAAATATTGATTTAACAAGGTATCGTCCTTTTGCAGATTTTAAAGTAATTATTAGTCGTAAAACAAACCATGAAGGACCAGCCTATAAAACGCCTACTGAAACATATCATGATTGGACTCAAGTAACAAGTGCAAGTATATCTCAAACAACTTGTGTAATAAAAGAAATACTTACACATCCCTACTCGGCAATGGCAAAAGTTACTTTTGGAACAGATCAGTTTCAAAGTATGCCTGCAAGAACTTACCATACAAGGGGTATGAAAGTTTTTGTCCCCTCTAATTATATAACTCGAGAAGAGACAGGAGACGCAGCTACTTATAATCGTAATACTTCAACAGGTGCTATTGAAGCAACATATCAAGACTGGGATGGTGCTTTTAGATCTTCTAAAGTTTACACGAATAATCCTGCTTGGGTATTTAATGATATTCTTTTAAACAACCGATACGGGCTAGGAGACTTTTTAAAAGATACCGATATTGATAAATTTTCTCTCTATAGGATAGCAAGATACTGTGATGAGTTAGTACCTAATGGAAAAGGCGGACAAGAGCCTCGTTTTACTGCAAACCTTTATCTTACAAAACAAGCAGATGCGTTTAAAGTATTAAAAGATATGGCAACAACTTTCCGTTCTATGCTTTATTATTTGGATGGGCAAGTCGTTCCCGTTATAGATGCTCCAAAAGGACCTGTTTATAATTTTACAAAAGCAAATGTTATTGATGGAAGCTTTAGTTATGAAGGGACAGGTAGTAAAACTCGAATAAATCAAGTTATAGTAAGCTGGATGAATCCAGATGCCAACTATGCTCTCGAGCCTCTAATTGTGGAAGATAGAGTAGATATTGCACGAAGTAATGGAGTTATAATTTCTCAAAATGCAGTAGCTTTTGGAGCAACTTCTGAAGGGCAAGCAACTCGTTATGGTCGTTGGAAGCTTTGGACCGCTGCTAATCAAAAAGAAGTTGTAACATTTAGTTCAGCACTTAATACATCTTTCTTAGTTCCTGGAGATATTGTAAATATTCAAGACTCTGATCGTTATGCTGTAAGATACGGTGGACGTATATCTAATACAGGAGTGAATAGAACTACTATGGGTTTCCCTCTTGATAGTTCTGTAACTTTAAACTCTGGAAGCACTTATACAGTATCTGTTATATTTGTTAAGCCTGTTGCTTTCGCAATGGAAGATATCTACACAACTGCAGCAACACCTGTGCTTGTATACAATAAAGGAGATATAGTAGAACAAGGATTTATTGACCATGATAATAATGGATCATTTACTCTACAAGATATTGATAGTGAAGATGACTCTCTTAATGCCAAACTGACCGCAACGGCTTCTTCACCTATGTCCCTAAACTGGGCAGAGTATACTCGAGTAGAAACAAGAAACGTTAGTACCACAGTAGGGAATACTGTAAATAGTTTATCAGTTAGTGCGGCTTTTACAGAAGTTCCGGCTGCTGAGGCTATTTGGGTTCTTACAGAAACAAAAGATGGACTAGAAGTCGCAAGTTCATCAAAAGAATATAAGATTATAGCGTTAAGTGAAAATTCAAAAAATATAACAGATATTACAGCAGTAGAACATTATAATGAAAAGTTCGATGCAGTAGATGTTGACTTTACTACTTTTGTTGCAGATACAGTGTTTCCTCCGGTAGTTGCGAATGATGAAGTTCCTCCTCCAACAGATGTTTATTCCGTAAGTGCTTTAGATCCAAGCTCTACTGGAGAAGAACTTACTATTCACTGGACTCCTCCGGCGGCTGTAGGTACAGCTTCTGATGTTTATGAGTTTATTAAAGGGTACGAGATTACTCATAATTTTCCTCTTGTAGAAAGTCCTCAGACCTTTATGAATAAAGACTTAAATGCTTGGAAAGTAAGAGGAATTACAGACGGCTCTTATAAAATTGCTGTAAGAACAATTAATACTTTAGATAATCTATCGAATCCAGAAGTAGTCGATGTAACAGTTCTTGATAGATTTAGAGAAAATGTACCCCGTATGCCCGATGGTGTTCCTTATAGCGGAACTACAAGTATAGGTGTTGGTATTCTTAGTGATAGTTTTATCTTCAAAAGGTATCAATATGCCGCAAGGTCTCCGAGCACAAACGGTCGTCTTATACAAAATACAAACAGTACTTCTACAGCATGGCAGCAAAGCTGTACTAATCTTCCTACAATTACATGGACGGAAGCAAATAGAAACAGTGAAGGAGAATTTATTAAAGAGCACGCTTATATATTGCTCGATGAAAGCGATTCTACGGACAGATTAAAACTTATAAGTTTCCATAATCCTACTACCTCCACAGGGACTCCTTTTTGGTATAATATTGGTTCTGGTAATATTACAGATAGATTTGGAAGTGCTTTAACAGGTACATTTTCTAAGCTTGCAAACTCTTCGAAAGTTACAGGATCGGGCACCGCATTTACTACTGAAATAGTAGCAGGTGATGTACTAAAACTAGGAACTGAAGAGATACGAGTAGCCGCTGTTTCAAGCAATACAGTATTATATTTAACTAGAGCAACTACTACAGGTCATTCTAATGTGGCTGGTAAGGTTCAAAACATTCGTATAGATTATGCAAATGATGTAATTATTGCAAGAGTATATAAAACATCTGCTGGACTAAACTTTGAAAGTTACATAAAAATTGATGCAAATCTAAAACCCGCTGGAGACATTATTGAAGCAGGTGGTATTAGCTCAAACGAAGTAGCTGCAGACGCTATTCAAGGAGTTCATGTTGCAGATGATACTCTAACTGCCGCACATATTGTTGCAGGTACTATTACTGCAGATGAAATTGCTACAAATACTTTGACTGCAAATGAGATTGCTACAAATACTTTGACTGCAAATGAAATTGCTACAAATACTTTGACTGCAAATGAGATTGCTACAAATACTTTGACTGCAAATGAGATTGCGGCCAATACTCTTACAGCAAATGAAATCGCCGCAAATGCAATTACAGCAAGTGAAATATCAGCAGATGCAGTTACTACAGATAAATTAGCTGCGGGTGCAGTAACTGCTGATGAAATTGCCGCAGATGCTATCACTACTCCAAAGCTTGCCGCAGGTGCAGTAACGGCCGATGAGATTGGAGCAAATGCAATTACAACAGTTAAACTAGCTGCTGGAGCTGTAACGGCCGATGAGATTGGAGCAAATGCAATTACTGCAGCTAAGATATCAGCTGGAGCAGTAACTGCTAGTGAAATAGCCGCAGGCGCTATTACAGCAGGTAAAATTGCAGCTGACGCTGTAACAGCCACAGAGATAGATGTAAGTAATTTATCTGCTCTAAATGCAAACTTAGGTAATGTTACTGCTGGTACTTTAAAAGGTGGAAATATACCAGAAGCAAATACGGCACCAAGTACAGGAGAAGCAGGAGCATTTATAGACTTAACTGCTGGAAAAATGGTACTTGGAAATCCAAGTAAGTACATATGGTGGGACGGTAGTGATCTAGAAATAAATGGAGTTACACTAAGTAATTCTACTTTAACAAACAGTACAGGTTTCGCTTCAGAGACTTTTGTAAACACTGCAATAAGTAACTTAATAGATAGTGCCCCCGGAACTTTAGATACTCTAAACGAGTTAGCAGCTGCTTTGGGAGATGATCCTAACTTTGCAGCTTCAGTAACTACTAATTTAGCAGGAAAAGTAGGAACATCCTCTGCTCAAGCTTTGGGATCTGCATCAAACGTTATGACAATTAGTGGTCATACAATCACTCTTGCAAGAGCAGACGGAAGCACAGATACAGTTACTGTTCCAGATAGTGATACTGTTTATACACATCCAAACTATACAACTCGGAGCATTAATACTACAGGAGCAGAAGTACTAGATGTATTTACTTCTGACTCTATAGGAAGTGTTACTAATATTACTAAACGTACAATGACTTTGGGAGATTTAGGTTATACTGGAGCAACAAATGCAAACCGTATTACAGACAACTCTCAAATTGCAAACGGTAGAGGTTTTACTACAAATACTGGTACTACCACTGCAAGCAATACTCAAACTTTCACAAATAAAAGCGGTAATATTTCACAGTGGACTAATGATTCGGGCTACGTAACAAGTTCTGGAAATACAATTATAGGAACTGACTCTGATATTGATACTTCAGCGGCTCAAGTATTAGATACTTTAGTAATGACAGACGGAGTTATTACTAGTCATTCTCTAAGAACTTTAACACTTGCTAACTTAGGATATACTGGAGCAACAAATGCAAATAATTTTGTATTACCTTTCACAGACAACTCTAGTAACTGGAATACTGCGTATAGTTGGGGAGACCATAGTCTTGCTGGGTATGTAACAAGCTCTGGTAATACCATAATAGGTACTGACTCTGATATTGATACAAGTGGTGCTACTGTCATTGATCAATTAAATATGACCGATGGAGTTATTCAGTCTCATACTACTCGTACAATGACTTTAGGAGATTTAGGATATACAGGTGCCACAAACGCTAATCGTATAACTAACAATACAGAAATAACTAATGGTAGGGGTTTTACTACAAATACTGGTACTACTACTGCTGATAATACTCAGACTTTTACAAATAAAAGCGGTAATATATCTCAATGGACAAATGATTCAAATTATCTCACAAGTGCAGATGGAGGAAATGCCTTAACATTAGGAGGTATAGCAGCTTCTAATTATATTACAAATACAGATATTGCTTCGTCTTCCGCAGTAGGGGTTATAAAACTAGGTTACAGTGATAATGGTAAAAATTATGCGGTAGAACTTTCTTCGAATCGAGCCTATGTTAATGTACCTTGGGAAAACACAGTATACACACATCCTACCTACACAGCAAGAAGTATTAATACAAGCGGTGCTACAGTTATTGATGTATTTACCTCAGACTCTATCGGTAGTGTTACTAATATAACAACTCGTACTTTAGCTTTATCTGATCTTACAAGTAACGCTGGTAACTGGGATACTGCATATAATAATCATATTACAGGAGTTGCTGTAACTGGATCAACAACAAAAACTATAACTCTTACTCAAAATGACGGAGGAACAATTACTGCAAACTGGGCGGATGCAAGTGGAAGCAATGATTTCGTAGACTCTATATCTTTTAACAATGCGAACGGAATTCTTACAGTAGGAAGAACAGGCTCTCTTAGTGATTTAACTACAAGTCTCGATGGAAGATATGCTACTAGCTCAGGTAATACAGTTATAGGAACTGACTCTGATATTGATACTTCAGGTGCTCAAGTCTTGGATACTTTAGTAATGACTGATGGAGTTATTACTAGTCATTCTTTAAGAACTTTAACACTTGCTGATTTGAGTTATACTGGGGCTACGAATGCAAATCGTATAACTAACAATACAGAAATAACTAATGGTAGAGGTTTTACTACAAATACTGGTACTACTACTGCTGATAATACTCAGACTTTTACAAATAAAAGCGGTAATATATCTCAATGGACAAATAATTCAGGCTACGTAACAAGTTCTGGAAATACAGTTATAGGAACTGACTCTGATATTGATACTTCAGGTGCTCAAGTCTTGGATACTTTAGTAATGACTGATGGAGTTATTACTAGTCATTCTTTAAGAACTTTAACACTTGCTGATTTGAGTTATACTGGGGCTACGAATGCAACAGCAAATGCAGGTACAGTAACAAGCGTATCTTCGGGCACAGGTATAAGCGTAACAGGTACTTCAACTGTTAATCCAACTGTTAATGTAAGCGGAGATTTGGGTACTATAGCTTCAGCAACAATTGGAGAATTAAATGTAGATATTCTTGATGCACAGAAAATACTTTCAAGAGACATTCGAGTAGGTCCAAGTCAATCTGGTGCTGCACTAATAAGTGGGACAGGCGGGACAACTCTAACAGGCTCAGGTGCTCATTTAAACTCTGATGGAGATTTCTTTTTAGGTGTTCATGATGGTGCAAGAATATTCTTTGATCAATCTGCCGGAACTTTAACTGTAAAAGGCACCCTTGATGCTTCCGATATTGTCGCAGGCACATTAAATGCAAGTAGTATTAATGATATATCTTTAACAGCGACAAGTACAGGATCATTTGTAGTAGGTTCAAGTATAACCCCTGGAACAATGTCTGTATTAATAGGTGCGTCTGCGGGAGGGCAAGGCTCTGGATCAACCGCTACTGGCTGGTTTGCTTTAAATCATTCAACAGGTGAAAACAATACAGGATTTGGAAATAGAGCAGGAGTTTCTGTAAGTTCAGGAACTTTTAATACATTTGTAGGCTCTTATTCAGGTTATGAAGGAACAGGTGGTGCACAAAGAAAAACAGGTAACTATAATATAGGAATTGGAGGTAACACTCACACAAGAGGTGTTTTGAGAGATCTTACCTCAGGTAGTAATAATATTGCTATAGGTCAGGGTTCAGGTAGAGACATTAGTACAGGTAGCGGTAATGTTATTATAGGAAGTTTTTCTGGTAATGCCGGAGGTTATGATATTCGTACTTCTAGTAATAATCTTGTGCTTTCGGATGGATTTGGAAATATTAAACTTAAATTTGATACATCTGCAAATGCAACTTTTACAGGACCGGTACTTAGTAATAAATTTACATTTGTAAACTCTACAGGTGCTAATATTGATAATTATATATCTGGCACAGGAACTTCTATTCTTAGGTGGAGAGTTTCAGGTTCAAGCAATGATCTTATGAAATTAAGTCAAACCTCGGGCCAGCTTTTTATTGAAGAAGGAAGTATATATACTCAAAGAAGTAATGGAGTAGCAGCATTTTTTAGTAGACAATCAGATTATGGAGATGTTGTACAGTTTTATGATCAAGATGATGATCTAGTAGGACGAGTTACTATTAATAGTAATAGCACTGTTTCTTATAATACTTCATCAGATGAAAGATTAAAAGAAAATATTGAATATGCTAGTAATTCTGGAAACCTTTTAAACTCTATAAAAGTTAGACAGTTTGATTGGAAAAAGGGTGGATCTCATCAAAATTACGGAATGATTGCTCAAGAATTAATTACTGTGGTTCCTGACGCGGTAACAGCAGGAGAAACATCAGAAGATATGATGGGTGTAGACTACTCAAAACTCGTGCCTTTACTAGTAAAAACTATTCAGGAACTAGAAGCCAGAATAACAGCTTTGGAAAATCCGTAACCATGGAAAAAATATATCTTGACATAACACCCCAACT
>Ga0209634_1001772_pt1 | contig 15552 bp, 21 predicted proteins | sample LinPmetageLP40_FD_184043 | JGI IMG/M metagenome (GOLD analysis project Ga0209634, IMG submission 184043) | Marine viral communities from the Pacific Ocean - LP-40 (SPAdes) (version 2) | ecosystem: Environmental > Aquatic > Marine > Oceanic | place: Pacific Ocean | collected 2010-08-26
GGGGGTTTGGGGTTGGAATGGGGGCTTTGCGGACGCCCCAGAAATTCAGCGAAAGAGTCCTCCAGAAACACCCGTCATGCCAATCGTGGAAGTTGCGCTAAGCAGAGTCACTCTCATGGCACTCACTCACTGACCCAACCATGCCACGAAATTGCTATGGAGTTGAAATAGTCCGGGATTGGCGTCATTTTGTTCTGGTACTTAGATTCAGGTGACGCAATGTAGTTTCGCATGTTCTCCATCAGGGCCGCAACCACCTAGGAGTAGTTGCAAAAGCAAGGATTTCGATGACAACAAGTATTACTTCGAAGGCGTTCCGTTGGAAGGTTGTGGGAAAAGTAAAGCCGTGGCTCGCTCTCAACGTCATCCTATTAGTAGCCCTTCTTGGCATTGATTTCTCAGCGCTGCCAAAACCAAACTGGTGGCAGGATGGTTATTCACTGTTAACGAATTTGCTCACCGGCGGCCTCGTCTCATTCTTCTTTTATTGGCTAGTAGTGTACGTTCCAGAACAAAGAAAACGCCGTGTCACCAAAAACAACCTTTCAAAAATGTATCATGGAATCAAGGAGGACATTCTTTATCAAGTCGTCTTTGCAAGCCAAAAGGGTGGGCGAAGTGATCTTGAGACAGATTCGGGTACGATCGCAAACTTAATGACAATCGATGGCTTCAAAGGAGCGTTCGCGGGCGGACGCGACGCAAATGAAGGTTTTTATGCATTCCAAAACCAGATGAGCGACGACACGCCGGAATTCCGCAAGATTATCTTGTATCTAGAGATGCTAGCAAACCAGATCGAATTTGTTCTGCATAATTACACTATGGATGACGAAATTTACTTTGACTTCTTTAAGCGACTAGAGCTTATGCTGTTTGCGCTGAGGCGATCCAAACCCGGATATGATGAATCGAAGCCTCTTTGCGGTTTCGTCTACGAGATTTTCTCAGGGTGGAGTTTTATTGATGGATACCGCGGTTACGATGTTATCGATCAGATGATAGCCGACATATAAGCGTCTGCTCGAGACTTGAAGGCGAGCTTCACCAACCCACGTCACACGCCGCCGCCCCACCGATCCACGAACACCAACTCTTCCAGCGGCAGGCGGTTCGCCCAGCCTTTCGCCTGCAACTCCGGTTCGTCGTATAACTCCGCGACATAGCCGAGGCAGAGGTAGGCGACCGGAACGATGTGGTCGGGCAGGGCGAAGATCGTGCGCAGGTCGGTGTCGCGGAGGATGCTGACCCAGCCGACACCGATGCCCTCGGCGCGGGCGGCGAGCCAGAGGTTCTGGACGGCGCAGACGGTCGAGTACAGGTCCATGTCGGGGGCGTGGGTGCGGCCCAGCCCGACTTTGCCGCCGCGGGTGCGGTCGCAGGTGATCAGCAGGTTGAGAGGGGCCTGTTCGATGCCGGCCAGTTTGAGGGAGGAATAGAGGGCGCGGCGGTTTTCGGGGAACAGCGCGGCGGCCTCGGTATTGGCGCGGGTGAAGGCGGCGGCGACTTGCGATTTGATCGCCGGGTCGCGGACGAGGAGGAAGTTCCACGGCTGCATCAGGCCGACCGAGGGGGCGTGGTGGGCGGCGCGGAGCAGTCGGTTCAGGGTGTCGGGGTCGATGGGGTCGGGCAGAAACTGGCTGCGGACATCGCGGCGGGTTTCGATGGCGCGATAGACGGCGTCGCGTTCGGCCTGCGAAAAGGGTCCGGCGGGGCTTGTGGGGTTTGATGTGTCCGACATGGTGCAGGGTTAGGGGGTCTGCCGCAAAGGGGCAATGTGTGTCGGGCGGAGGCGTCAGGACGGGTCGCGCCACATGCCCGGCATGTCGCCGCGCGGGGGACGGGCCGGGGCCTTGATGCGGTCGAGAATCAGGTTCGGCCCGGCCATCAGGCGCGAGAGCAGGGGCGATTTGCGGACCTGTCCCTTGGCTTTTTCGATTTGCATCACGTCGTCGATGCGGCGGTCCAGGAACCCCCATGTCTCGCGGTAGCCGTCGGATTGGTCGCCCAGCCAATAGAGGACGGTGGCGGAATAGACGCCCGAGAGGGTCGCGCGTTTGGTGTACCAGTTCACGTCGGTGCTCTTGTCGCCCAGAACGTCCCAGATGGCGTCCGCCGTGCCCCAGACCGCGCGCAATCCGTCGGCGGCGTGGATCGGCAGGGCGAACAGGGTCATGCCCCGGCGCACGGCCTCGCGGTGTTGTTCGGCGATTTCGAGACGGGTGCGGACGGCGTGGGCCACGCGGTCGCGGAACCGTATTTCGGTCAGGTCCTGAGCGCGGAGTCTGGCGATCATCTGATCGTCGCCGCGTCGGTGGAAGGCCATGGCGAGATCGACGGAGCCGCGCGGGAAGGCGGCGCGGCCCTGTGCGGGCGTGACTTTGGCATCGCGGATGGCATTGCGGAACGTGGCCGCCGACCAGCCGTCGAAGGCGACGTGGGGCAGGGCGGCGTCGATCAGGCGGTCCTTGAGGTTGGGCATGGCGGCCTCCGGTTGGGTTTGCTGCGACTCACTGGACAAGATAGGGGCCCGCGCCTATATGGCCACTTCCTGCACGGATTTATCCGACCCACTCAAACCTAGAAAGGTGGTGAAAACCACATGCAGGTCAGCGTTCGCGATAACAACGTCGATCAGGCGCTTCGTGCCCTGAAGAAGAAGTTGCAGCGTGAGGGTGTCTTTCGTGAAATGAAGCTCAAGCAACATTTCGAGAAGCCCTCCGAGAAGAAAGCACGCCAGAAGGCCGAGGCCATTCGTCGTGCCCGTAAGCTCGCTCGCAAGAAGCTCCAGCGCGAAGGGATGATGTAAATTACCCTGATTGCCAGAGTTTGAGAATTGACCCCCGGAGGCCGTTCAGGTGTCCGGGGATTTTTCATTCCCCCCGTCCGGCAGGCGCAGTGCGACGGCGACCGACAGCCCGGCCAACGCGGCCCCGGCCCAGGCCGCGACGGCGAATCCGGCCAGCAGATCGCCCGACAGCACCAGACCCAGAAGCGCGGTGGCGACCAGACCGCCGATACGGCTGACCGCGTTGTTCACGCCCGAGGCCGTGCCGGACCGCGCGGCACCCGCAGACGACAGCACCGCCGAGGTCAGGGGCGCGACGGCCAGCGCCATGCCGACCGATAAAGACAGCAATCCGGGCAGGATGTCCGGCAGATATGTCGCATCCGCAGGCAATTGCGAGAGCAGCAGAAAGCCCACTGTCACCAGGGTCGCGCCGCCTGCCAGCAGATTGCGGGTGCCGAAGCGGTCGACCAGCGCGCCGCCTGAAAACCGCGACATCGCCCCGATAATCAGCGGCATCGGCAGGATCGCCAGCCCGGCGGCGGACGCAGCGTAGCCCAGACCGGAGATCAGCGTGTAGGGCAGCAGAAGCATCAGGCCGCCCAGTGCGGCATAGAGAAAGAACGTGAACAACGTCAGACCGGAGAACCCTGCATCGCTAAACAGGACCAGGGGGATCATGGCGGCTTCGCCCTTGCGTCCCTCGACCACCACGAATCCGGTCAGCAGCGCCGCGCCCAGGATCAGGGCCGGGATCGTCGTGCCGCTGGTGCCTGTGTCTGGCAGAGCGATCAGTCCCCAGACGGCGGCCAGCAATCCGCCCGAAACAAGTGTCGCGCCCAGCCAGTCGAGTGGCGCGCGTGCATTCACATCAGCGACGCTTTCGCGAATGCTGCGTCTGGCGATGACGTAGGCCAATGCTGCGAACGGCAGGACGGCAATGAAGGCCCAGCGCCAGCCCGCGACGTCCACGATCCATCCGCCGGCAACCGGCGCGACTGCGCCCGCTGCCGCCCCTGCACCGGCCCATGTGCCGACCGCGCGCCCACGGTCGGAGCCGGAAAACGCCTCGGCCAGAATTGCCAGCGACGTGGGGGCAATCATCGCCGCGCCCAGACCTTCCAATACGCGGGCGAACAGCAGGATCGGGAAAGACCATGCAACCGCTGCCAGCAAACAGGACGCGGCGAAGACTCCCAAACCCGCCTGAAACACACGCTTGCGCCCGAAATGATCGCCCAGCGCACCGCCCATCAGCACCAATGCGCCCAGTGGCAAAAGGTAGGCGTTGACGATCCACTGCGCCCCCGATGGCCCGGTCCCGAAATCGGCCTGCATCTGCGGCAGCGCGACGTTCACGATGGAGCCCAGAACGAAGGCCAGGCTGGAGGCGACGGTGGCCGCGATCAGGGTGCCACGCGCGCCCTGCGGGGCAGCAGCGATCACGGGAACGGGAGTGCAGGGAAGGGGAAGTGCGTTGGTCATCGGGTCGAAGACTGGCAGATTTCGCGTGATCTGTCAGGTCACATGCGTTCGCACCAATGCAATTCGGCCCCGCATTACGGGGCCGAACCTGTCCTTGCAATCAGTCAGGACAAACCGTCATCCCTCGAGGATGATCCCGTCGTCGGTGATCGCGCGCACGCCCTTTTTCTCAGGCGAATACGGATCAATGGTATCGTCGGTTACGACCCGTTCCGTCACCCCCGGAATGGTGGCGAAATCGCGCATGATCCGGTCGGGAAACCAGCGCCGCTTGATCTGGGTGAAGCCCAGTTCCTGCAATACGCCAGTCACCGCCTGCCCGCAGGTGGCCTTGTTGGAGGGGCCGACGGCCTGAACCAGCTGCAACGCGCGTTCCGCCATTTCTGGCGGTATGACGATCTCTTGCAGGACCAGCCGATAGGTCGGTCGGGCGTGATAATCGATATAGAAATCAAGCATCGTCGGCGTGATGCCGAACAGCACGTCACCCCGTTCGGGAACGGTGGGGTGACGCCAGGTTCCGGCGGGATCGAAGATCACCCGCTGACTGCCGGAAATCAGCAGGGCGGAATGACCGCCCGCCCCGCTGCGATTGTTGATGGCCGTCATCAGCGTCAGCGTGGTCGGGCCGGACGCTTTGTAGGCGCGGTCGTTCACTTCGGTCATCGGAGCGTAGACGTTATCTGCGCCGCAAGCGGACAGGATCGGAAACAGCAGAAGCAGGGCAAAAGCACGTATCACAGCGGTTACGTCCGGAAGATCGCGAGGAAGACCAGCACGGCGATAATCGCGATCACGGTCCATTTTACCGTGGTCATGAAGCCTGCGAAGGTCTTTTCCTGCTCGGTAATGTCCATGCTTCCGGGTTTATGTTCCTCGGTCATGCGTTTTTCCTTGTCCCAAGATTGTTCTGTTGCGCAGTCGTTTAGCCGATGTGGTGGCCCCTGTCACGATGTCGCGGGTGCGTCAGCTTGCGCGGTATCCCCGATTTCATCCACCTGTTCTTCCGCTTGTTCCAGCGCGCGCGCCAGTTGAAAACCGATCCTTTCGGGCGTGGGCTGATCGACAGGGCGGGGCATGGCGCGCAGCATCACATTCAATTGACTGACGTGCTGGATCGCCTGCATCATCTCTCCCGTTTCGTTCACACCCGAAAACGTCACCAGATCGGGGGCATGAAACCCTACACCCTGGATCCGCAGAATACCGGACGGGCCGCCCGCGAAGCCCATGGCCATGACCTCCGAGTCGTTCAAAGCTTCCTCGAAAGCCTTCATATACAGTATGATGCGCTGGTAGGCCCATTCCGCCGGACTTTTGGCCGAACCGTTTTTCAAGGCGGCGGGCACCGGCACGGCGTGGTTCGTGCCATCGGCCCGCAATTCGGCGCAGCGCGGCAAGGCGTCGGATTCCATGGCTTCGGCCGTGGTCTGAGGATCAGTCATGTCCACACCTTGGCCAATGGGCCGAGGCGGCGCAACTCATTGGTCATCAGGCCGCCTGCCAGAGCCAGACCCCGTCGTCGCGGATGGTGCGGGTGGCGCGACCCGTCAGATAGAGGTGTTGCAAATGGGCGATCGTCTCGAAAAAGGCGAGGCCGTAGATATCGCCTTCGACCTTGCGCTTGAACAGGGGCGCGAAGCATTCGCCTCCTACGCGCGGTGTCGCCAGATGCGCATGCAGACGGTTCAGCGCGGCAATATGGTTCTGCCGGAGCGAAGCCATCCGGGTCGGCAGGCCGCGATACGGCATCTTGTGACCCGGCAGGACAAGGTGGCCGTCACGCGCCAAAGGGGTCAGGCGGTCGCAGGCCGTCAGCCAGTCGCCGATCGGATCGGCGTTGTTCTCGGACGGATAAAGGCCGAGGTTCGGCGAGATGCCGGGCAGAAGCTGATCGCCGCCCAGCACGAGGTCGCCGCCGATTTCATAGAGCACGGCGTGTTCCGCCGCATGGCCGTCTCCGCGTGCCACATGCCAGCGCCGACCGCCGAAGGACAGCGTGTCGCCGTCTGCGATCCGTGTATAGCCGACGGGCAGGGGCGCGACGATGTCGGCGAAATTGAAGGGGCGCTCCGTTGCACGCCTGGCCAGAACATCGGTGTCCATCCCCCATTTGCGGCAGAAGTCCAGCGTTTCGGGCGTCGGCAGGGGTTGATCGTCCAGTGTCAGCATCCGCGCCATCAACCATGCCGTGCGCGTCATCAGAAGCTCGGCACCCTGCGATTGCAGAAATCCGGCCAGTCCGACATGGTCGGGATGGTGGTGCGTGACCAGCAGGCGGGTGATCGGATCGCCGCCCAGCGGCCCGTCGCGCAGGGTTTGCAGGATGGCACGGGTGCGTCGGGTGTCGAAGCCGGTGTCGACCATCGCCCAGCCATCGGGTTCGCGCAGGAAGAAGACGTTGACGTGATCCAGCGCCATCGGCAGCGGCAGCCGTGCCCAGAGGACGCCATCGGCGACTTCGATCACTTCGCCTTCCGAAGGGGGCGTGTCCCACGGGAAGTTCAGTCCGGCATTGCCGTCGGGCAGGGTCAGATCATTCATGGTACCGCTCTAGGCTGCGATCACCTCGTTGGATACCGCATAAAGCTCTCCGGCACCGGTGCGGGCCTTGGCCATTTCGGCCAGCGCTTCGGGCAGCATGCGACCGGCAGCGAACCGGGCCAGCGGCGCACGGGCATCGTCGGATTCGGCAGCCTTCAGGTGATAATGGACCCCCAGAACACGGGCGAAGGCGTTCAGATAGGATACCGATCCGGCGAAGCGGTCCTGCATGTCCTGCCCGACCATCCATTCGGTCAGCTTGCGCAGGTCGGAGACAGCGTCGCGCAGGGCATCGTTCTTCGTCGTCTCGATCTGGTCCAGAACGGCAAACGCGGCGGCCCCCCCGTCCATCAGCTTGCGACCGACCAGATCCATCGCCTGAATGCCGTTGGTGCCTTCGTAGATCGCGGTAACGCGTACATCGCGCAGGTATTGCGCGGCACCGGTTTCCTCGATGAAGCCCATTCCGCCGTGCACCTGAATACCGTCGCCCGCGACCTTGATGCCGGTGTCGGTGCCGAAGGATTTGGCGATGGGCGTCAGGAATGCGCCACGGGCTTGCCAGTCGGCATCGCCGGTCGCCTTGGCCATGTCCAGCGCCACGGCGCAATCCAGCGCCAGCGCGCGCGCCGCAAACGTATCGGCCTTCATCGACAGAACCATGCGGCGCACATCGGCGTGTTGCAGGATCGTGCAGCCATTATCCTCTGGGCCGTCAGGCGTGCGGCCCTGACGGCGTTCCAGCGCATAACCGACGGCGTGCTGCATGGCTGCCTCGGCGATCGACAGGCCCTGGACGCCGACACCCAGACGAGCATTGTTCATCATCGTGAACATCGCGGCCATGCCCTTGTGCGGCTCGCCCACCAGCCAGCCGGTTGCGCCGTCGTATTGCATCACGGCAGTCGGGCTGCCGTGCAGGCCAAGCTTATGCTCCAGCGAGACGACATTCAGCGTGTTGGCCACGCCCGGATTGCCGTCGGCGTCGGGGATGCGCTTGGGCACCATGAACAGGCTGATGCCCTTGGTTCCCTCGGCCCCATCGGGCAGCCGCGCCAGAACGAGGTGGCAGATGTTGCCGGAAAAATCGTTGTCGCCCCAGCTGATGTAGATCTTCTGGCCCGTTACGGCATAGGTGCCGTCGCCGTTGGGTTCCGCCCTGGAGCGCAGCGCGCCGACATCCGACCCGGCCTGCGGTTCGGTCAGGTTCATCGTGCCGCACCATTCGCCGGAGATCAGCTTGGGAATATACAGGGCCTGAATTTCGGGCGAGGCATGGGCCTCCAGAGCCTCGATCTGGCCCTGGGTCATCAACGGGTTCAGTTGCAACGACAGGCAGGCCGATCCCATCATCTCGTTCACCGCCATGGTCAACGCGATGGGCAGGCCCATGCCGCCGTAGTCCGGGTCGGCGGACATGCCCAGCCAACCGCCTTCGGCAATCGCGGCGAAGCCTTCGGCAAAACCGGGCGACGTGCGGACGACGCCGTTTTCCAGATGCGCGGGATGCAGGTCGCCCGCACGATTCAGGGGGGCCAGGACCTCTTCGCACATACGGCCCGCCTCGGTCAGGATCGCGTCGACGGTTTCGGGCGTCGCCTCGGCAAACCTGTCGGTGGCGGCGACTCGGTCGAAACCGACCACCTTGTCGAGGACGAACTTCAACTCGGAGACAGGGGCGCGATAGGGCATTCAGAAACCTCCCACTCGGGAAAAAAGGGCAGTATAGGGCACTGACTTAGCTGCAACCTAGGGTGCGCCCGCGCATGGCATCAACAAAAACACAACGTCACACTCAAAAGCAGGGTCGCCTGACACCGGATCAGGTGCCTTTGGCGGCACAGATCCTGCGGGACGGGGGGCTTTTGGCCTTTCCGACAGAGACGGTCTATGGACTGGGTGCCGACGCCACCAACGGGCAGGCGGTCGCGCGTATCTTTGCGGCCAAGGGGCGGCCCGTGTTCAACCCGCTGATCGTGCATGTGGTCGATCTGGCGGCAGCGGAACGTCTGGCGGTATTCGACGATCTTGCCCGCGATCTGGCGGCGCGGTTCTGGCCCGGTCCGCTGTCGCTGGTCCTGCCGCTGCGCGAAGGCCATGGTCTGTCGCCATTGGTGACTGCGGGGCTGGAGAGTGTGGCGATCCGTGTGCCTGCCGCGCCGCTTGCGCATCGTTTGCTGGTGGCGGTCGGACGGCCGGTGGCCGCGCCCTCGGCCAATCCGTCCGGGCGCGTGTCACCGACGCGGGCGGAGCACGTGCGGGACGGTCTTGGCGATCTGATCGACGGCGTTCTGGATGGCGGGGCCTGCGCGGTCGGTTTGGAGTCGACGATCCTGAGGACTGCGCCGTTGGCCTTGTTGCGCGAGGGTGGGCTGTCCGCCGAGGCGATCGAGGCGGCGGTGGGGCAGCCGCTGCCGCGCGACACCACGCCGGGCAAGGTGCAGGCGCCGGGGCAGTTGTCGTCGCACTATGCCCCGTCGCGGCCCGTTCAGCTGGACGTGACGGAGCCGACGCCGGACGCCGTGCTGATCGGGTTCGGGGCCGTCGCGGGCGACCTGACCCTGTCAGCGGAGGGCGATGTCGTCGAGGCGGCGGCAAACCTGTTCGATATGCTGCACCGGGCCGATAGGCTGGCGCGTGCGCAAGAGGCGTTGCGGATCGACATTGCCCCGGTGCCGGAGGCGGGGCTGGGCCGCGCGATCAACGACCGGCTGCGCCGCGCCGCATCGCCACGGTAATTTCAGGCGCGGCCCATCTGGGCCGACAACCCTTCGGGCGCGATGCCAAGGCCGCGCAGGGCGGCGGGCCATTTCAGGTTGTCGTCACACCGGAAGATCGTCCAGTCCAGGGCCGGGGCCGTCAGCCAGGCCCCCTCGTTCAGTTCCTGTTCCAGCTGGCCGGGCGCCCAGGCGGCATGACCCCGCGCCAGAAGCCAATTTTCCGGGCCGCGCCCGTTGGCCACAGCATGCAGGGCATCATCCGACGCGGTCACACCCAGACCGACAGGCGTCCGCACCGTATTTTCGACGGCGTAGTAGTCATCGGAATGAAGCAGCAGGCATCGCGCCCGATCCAGCGGTCCGCCGATGTGCAGGGGGCGCGGATCGGTTGACACACCCGCAACGCCACTGTCCCGCAGGTGACGAAGGGCCGAACCCGTCCGAAGCGCACGGTTCACGATCAGCCCCATCGCCCCGTCCGGGGAATGTGCGAACAGAAAGACCACGGATCGACGGAACCCGGCTTCGGTGAGGGCGGGAGAGGCAACCAGCAAGGTGCCGGTCAGGCATCCGGGCAGATTTTGGATCAGCATGCGGGGACGGATACGACCATTCGCGATTTCAATCAACGATGCTGAGTATCGAATTGATTATATCCCGCGCATTCCGGAGATCCGCACTGGCAAAGCCGTGATTTCCCCCCGGCGTCGCTTCGGCATAGATGGGCGCATGGCCAGAATTTACCCGCGTTTCGCTTTTGCTGCCCTGACCGCCGCTTTGTTGGCGTTCGGAGCGGGTGTGCCCCGGCCCGCCACCGCGCAGATCACGAATGTATCCCAGGTCATGGAGCTCGAAGTCCTGCCCGGCTGGCGGCGCGCCGACGGTGTGCATGTCGCGGGTCTTCGGATCACGCTGAAACCGGGATGGAAGACGTATTGGCGCGCCGCCGGTGCGGCGGGTATCTCGCCTCAGATGAACTGGCGCGGGTCGGATAACATGCATTCGGTCACGCCGATGTGGCCTACGCCGCAGGTGTTCCGTCAGGGTGGCAGTCTTTCGATCGGCTTTGACCGTGACTTCATCCTGCCGTTGCTGATCGCGCCCCGTGATGCCGGGCCGATCCGGCTGAATGGCGTTCTGGACGTCGGGGTCTGCGCGGACATCTGCCTGCCCGCCCGACTGTCGGTCGCCGCCGTGCTGGAGCCGTCGTCCAGCGTCGACAGAAGAATCGAGGCGGCGCTGGCCGACCGGCCCCGCCGCCTCCGCGCCGCCGCGCGGTGTCAGTTGCGGCCCACTGCGGACGGAATGTCCGTGACAGGTCAGATCGACGTGCCGCGTCAGGGCACCTCCGAGACGGTCGTATTCGAGGTGCCTGACCCGACGATCTGGGTCACGGATGCGGATACCGTACGACAGGGCGACCGGATCACGGGGGTCGCGGACATGCTGGTCATGGGCGAGGGCGAATTGTCGGTCGACCGCAGCGACATCCTGATCACCGTCATCGGCGACCGGGGCGCGGTCGAGGTGATGGGCTGCACAGGCTGAAGCACGGCAACCGGCAGGAATGTCACCGGCACGGGCGGCGAATTTCCGCAAATCGGCCAGGTCCGACTTGAAGCGGGGCCGCGACCGCTCCATCTAATGAATGAGAAGGGAGACTACGATGGCTGTGAAACAAGGTAGCTTCGGAAAACTGATTGAAGCGGTCACTGACCGTCTTTCGGACCTTCTCGACGGGCTCGTCCCTCAACCGGAGGCTGTTCCGATTCCGGTTCGCACCGATAAGCGCCGCCCGCGCTAGGTCAGGCAGGCGACGACCTTACCAATCAGCTCAACCGGTCCTACGCGACATTTATACTGTCTCGCGCCAGGTGAAGTTCAGGATGCGGCCCGGCGCAGCATGGGTCCGGCGACCGGAACCTTCTTGGGCTTGACCGTCAGACGGGCCAGCATGTCCGCCAGTTCCGGCTCATCCACCAGCTTGACGGCTTCGGACAGCGGAAACCATTTGCGGGTGCGCTCGCCCTTTTCCTTCCAGTCGGTTTTCAGATTATCGACGATCATCGGGTAGACGCGCACGCGGCACGGCTGCGCCGTCCCGTCACCCAGGATCTTGTCGTATCCGTAGGTGCCGAATACCTCGCGCGCGATGTGCCCTTCGGCCCCGGCCTCCTCCAGGGCCTCGATCGCGGCGGCGGCCCAGGGTTTGACGTCCTTCATGGTCCATCCCTTGGGCACGATCCATCGACCCGTATCACGGGACGTGATCATCAGGACTTCAACCGTTTCATCGTCTTTCCATCGCAGCGGGAGGGCCGCTATCTGCTCTCTGGGCTTCTTCACCGATTGGCTCCTTGGGCGCAACGCGCCGGTTCCGATCATGCCATACAGGTGATTCGCATGCAAATGCCGGATTTCAGCAACCGTCAAAAGGCGCTTTTCAGATCCCGCAGATCGGCAAGATTTAGCCAGGGTGCGAGGCCGGGGATCGGCGTGCGCTGATACCCTCCGGCAAGATGGGCATAGGCGACACCTGCCGCAAGGGCCGTCTGCCAATCGGTCACCGAGTCGCCGACATACACCGTGTTGCCGGGATCGGCATCCAGATCGGAAATGACCCGAAGCAGCGGTGCAGGGTCCGGCTTGCGCACCGAAAGCGTGTCGCCCCCCACGACCGATTCGAACGGTCCGAGCGACAGGGCGGACAGGATCGCCTGCGTCGGGCGTTCGGGTTTGTTCGTACACAGACCCAGTTTCAGGCCCCGCGCCCTGAGCGTATTCAGAACCTCCTGCGCCCCGGCATAGGCGGTCGTCCCGGTCATCGGCGCGCGGTTGTAGTGGCTCATGAACGTATCCTGCGCATCCGGAGCCTCATCCGGATTGATGCCTGCCCATCGCAGCACCCGCTCCACCAGTTTGGGCACACCATTGCCGATGAACCCGATCACCGTTTCAAGGTCAGGGGCGGGCAGGCCGCGGTCGGCCAGCATTGCCGCAGTTGCCGCGCGCAGGCCCGGCGCGCTGTCGATCAGGGTGCCGTCCAGGTCGAAGACGACGGCCTTCAGGGGGTGGGTCGGCGCGCGCGGCATCATGGACAGGGCGCCCCCGCGTCGGCCCAGGCAAGGATCGCCCGCGCAGCGCGCGCCGGCGTGTCCGGTGCGGGGTCGCGGCCTGGTCCGGGGACCCACCCCCACAGCACAAGGGGATCGTTCGAGACATGATCCGCCACCTCGGCCAGCGTGCGGCCGCCGTTGCGGGCCGAGTGTTTCAACTGATCGCAGATTTGTGCGGGCGTCCGGGCGGCCCACTGCATGTCTTCGGGCGGCAGCGCCCAGCCCTCCGCGCCGGGTGCGCCGCCGGGCGGGGGGGTGTTCTTCTTCCCGTGGCAGGTCGAACAGGACAGCGTCTCGATCCCCATCCGGCTGTCGCCGCCACGAACCCGGAAGCCATGTGGACGGGTGCCGGTCATGTCGCCCGGGCCGGACGCATCCCTGGACCGGAGCGGAATGCCATCCGTGCCGACGTGGCAATTGGCGCAACGGGGATGCAGCAATACTTCGGCCACGGGATCGAAGGTCTGCGCGCTGACCTGTGGGGCGAGCGTCAGAAAAGCGACCGTCAAAAGATGTTTCATGCGAATTTCACGGTCTTGGCGAAAGGCATGTCGCGCAGACGGATGCCCGTGGCGGCGAAGATGGCGTTGGACAGAGTGGCGGGTATTGGCGGGCAGTCCCGGTTCACCCGCTCCCCGAATCCTGTCCGTGTTTTCCAGTGCGCGGACCTCGACCTCCGGCGTTTGCCACAGACGCAGGCTTTCGTAGTCGTGGTAGTTCGATTGCTGCATCTTGTGGTCCACGAAGGTGATGTCGGAGTGGATCGCGTGGTCCAGACCGAAGAGCGCGCCGCCCGACAGTTACGACTCGAGGTTCACCGGGTCCAGCACGCGACCGACATCGGCGGCCAGCCATAATTTGTCGAGGCGGATGCCGTCGGGCGTGTCTGAAACCTCGATGATCCGGGCGCAGGGCACCCCGAAGGCGAAGGTAAATGCCATGCCGCGTCCGACCCCCGGCGCGGGCGTTGCCCCGTCCCAGGACGTCATCTCGGCGACCGCTTCGACGACCCTGCGCGACAGCTCGTGGTGGATCAGGCGGAGGCGTTCGGCGATCGGGTCCGCCCCGGCCTCCAGGATCAGTTCGTCCATGAAGGTTTCGATGAAAAAGCCGTTGTGCGATGCGCCGACCGACCGCCAGGACGAAATACTGACACCTGCCGGGACGCGGTAGCCCGTTACCCGCCGATCCGGGATGACATAGGGCGCATCCCAGGCGGCAACGACGATGGCAACGTCGGGTCCGATGGCGGGACGTCCCGCGCGGCAGATCAGGCTCTCGGCCAGGGAATGCGCGGCGTCACGGCCATCCTGCCGATCATCGACGGACAGCGCGCCCCCGCCCATCGCGGGGTTGGTCACGACGGTCGCATGGATCATCCGGCCCAGCACCAGGACGATCGCCCGTCGCACCTTCCTGGTCGGGCCTGGTCGGGTCCGCCGCCATTGCCGGGGGCGTGGCCTTCGGGGCCCATGCCTATCGCAAGCCGGTCGAAAACCCGCTGCTGGCAGGCCTGCCCCCCGGTGCATTGTCTCTGAATCCCTTCGTGCTGATCGACGCGACGGGCATCACGCTGATCACACCGCGCGCCGACGTCGGGCAGGGCGCGGTCTCGATCCAGACCCATCTTCTGGCCGAGGAACTGGATGTCGACCCCAGACCGTTCGCACCGGTTTCGGGCCGGCGTCGGGGCCTACTACAACTCCAGAGTCGCGGCCGAAAGCATTCCGCTGGCCGCATGGGACAACGGATTTGCGGCGCGCAGCGGACGGGTGGCCAGGGCCGTTGCCGCCAGGTTCCGGCCTGAACATTACCCGCGGGTCGACGACAGTGCCGGATTCCTATGACAGGCTGCGGGCCGCCGGTGCCTCGGTCTGGAGGACGCGGCGGATGGCGGCGCGGATACGGGGATAGGTGGCGCAGCGGCAGAGATTGCCGGACATGGCCGCGTCGATCTCGTCATCCGTTGGGGCCGGGTTCAGAACCTGTAGGGCCGCGGCCTGCATGATCTGGTCGGACTGGCAGTAGCCGCATTGCGCGACCTGCGTGGCCTGGTCTCCGGTTCAAGCCGAAATAGTGCTTACGGCAGGTCGCGACGGTGAACCAGCCGGTTCAGATTTGCCATGGGACTGATCCTGAGTCAGTAGATCGGGATCATCGGCCAGAGCGGTTCTTCCTTAAAATACGACATCAACTCTCCCAGCGGGATCAGGCTGAGGAACACAAGCGCGTCGGAAAGGTTTCGGCGCAGGACATGAACATCGAATGTCACCTGTTTCGGCGTTGAAAACCCGCGCCCGCGCGGAAGGATGCGCGGAACCTTGGCGGCATAGGCGTCATAGGCAAGGCCAAACCGGTCGCGCAGAAATCGTTCCTCCTTGGCGGCAATGTCCGACAGGATAATCAGCACGGCACCGGTCAATACCGTCATCAGGACAAGGCTGCCCAGCATCATGCCGAAGCCTGCCGCAGCTATCGTCGAAAACAGATAGAGCGGGTGCCGGCAAATCGAATATGGCCCGTCCTGAATGACCGAGGCGTTCTTGTGCCCACCGATATACAGGATCGACCAGAACCGACCCAGCACCCCTGCGATGATCAGCAAGATGCCGGTGGATTCGACAAGCTCCATTGCCAATTCAGGCAGGACATCGGCCGATCGTGTAAACAGGATCGCCGGAAGGCACAGCGCCATCGAAATCCGAAGCGTTGCAATGCGGCGTTTTTGGTTGGCGGGCTGGCTGTAAGTTTCGGTCACTGTAGGGTCCATTCACAGGATAGATGCCCGTCTGCTACGCCTGTGCAAGCGCTTTGCATAGCCGTCCGAGATGACGGATGATCGGTCGCGACCGGGGCTGGCGTTGATGGCGTGGTTGGTTCCGTCTAGACGTTCGTTCAA
>Ga0209634_1001773_pt1 | contig 15549 bp, 12 predicted proteins | sample LinPmetageLP40_FD_184043 | JGI IMG/M metagenome (GOLD analysis project Ga0209634, IMG submission 184043) | Marine viral communities from the Pacific Ocean - LP-40 (SPAdes) (version 2) | ecosystem: Environmental > Aquatic > Marine > Oceanic | place: Pacific Ocean | collected 2010-08-26
GTATTTGTTCTATTATTATTAAAAACTTATATAGAAACTAATAAACATGAAAAAGAAAAAATAATGAATAATATTAAACAACAACAAATAAATAATATTAAACAACAACAAATAAATAATATTAAAAAAACTAACAATTTAATATTTAGTAGTAATAATAAAAATTTCTTAAATTTAATCCAAATTAAAAAATCTAAAAAAATTAAAAAACAAAAAAAAAAAAAGTTATCAAAAGAACAACATTGTTATATTCCTTTAAAAATGAAAGATAACTTAACACTTTCTAAAATTAATGAACATAATGATTACATAAAAAGAGATTGTATTGAAGATGGGACATGTTTAATTTAGATGTAGATGGCAATAGTCATGACCATTTTTTTTATTTTTTTTACATTGATAACCTTTATTAATGCCTGATTTTAATATAGCATTACATTTAGTTTTATCAATATATTTATCAACAACCTCTTTTAATTTATCAAAATCATTTCGGATTAAATGCTGTTCAATTTCATAATATTCAATATGAATATTTTTATGTGGATAAATATTTTCACGTATAGGAAGAAATCCACCATTATTTCTACAATAAGGACATTTTCGAAATAATTTTATATTATTTTTTAGAGTAGACATTTTATAAGAATTAAAAATACAATTATAATGAAATGTATGCCCGCATTTTAATTTAATAGCACTTTCATCTAATTTCTCATAACAAATAGCACATTCATGAATAGTTTCACTATCATTCATTTTTTTTAAATATTACTATTAATAAACTTATTTTTTTTAGGTTATTTAAAAAATTACTATTTAAAATCCATATACTTATAAATATTTTAATCTATTATTGTAGATGAATACTATATTCAAACCTAACGATATAGATATTAAAAATATAACACTTAAACATAAAATAAATATTAGTAATAATTTTACTAATTATCCAATAAAATATAAAAATAACAATTTAATTATACAAACCCCTATTATTTATTTACCATTTGGTATCAATAAATATAATAATAAAAGTTATATAGATATTTCATTTATAAATATTAAAAATGATCCTATTATGCGTGAATTTAAAGAACTTATAGTAAATATCCATAGTTGTATTAAGAAAAAAGTAAGTAAAAAAATTAAATTCGTATCAAGTTTTAAATCAACCGAATATTATCCTGATAGATTAAGACTATCATTTTACGAAGATATATTAGTATTCAATGAAGCTAAAAATCTTGTTACATTAGAATATGTTAAATCTAAAATATATTCAAAATTACTTATAATTCCGCAATTTTTATGGACTAATAATGAAGTTGCTGGTATAGTTTGGAATATACTCCAAATGAAAATATATTCTAAACCAATGTTAGATACATATAGTTTTATAGATGATGAAGAAATTAATATTGACAAATATGTTAAAATGATACGTTGTGGAGTTCCAGTCCAAGCAATAAAAAATAAAATGAGTTTAGAAAAGATAGACCCAGTATTATTAGATAAATTTCTTCCAAAAGATTCAATTCAACAAACTTCAAAATTATCATTACCTATTCCAATACTAAATTTAAATAAAAATAATCTTAAATCTATACCTAAAATACAAATAAAACAAAAAAAATCTAATTCTAATTCTAATTCTCAGAGTGGTTTTAGAATGACTATGGAACAATTAAAAAATATTAAACTTAAAAAAATAAATCATAAAAAAACACCAGTTCCATTTACACATATGAATCCATTTGTTAGTCCAAGTGATCTACAAGCAATGAGACATAAAATTCTTAAAGCTTAGTGTATAAATTACTAGTATACAGCATTTTTTTTAACATTTCTCTTTTACAATGTGAAATTTTTCATCATCTTCAATTATTAATACATGAACTCTCCTGTGCGAACATTCAGGTGAATTATCTAATTCACCAAAAGCTTTTGAAGCGCCGATATCAACACGCCATATTTTATTATTATAAGAAGAGTTAATTCCTTTATCATACATAAATTGTGGAGAATGTCCCATAATCATACCTTTAATAACATTAGAATTATTGCGTAAATTTTTTAAATTTAGATTATTTAGGGTTTGTCTAAATGATTGAATACCTTGGGTTTCATCCCATTCATCCATATCACTATATATGCGAGACCAAAATGGCGAATCATTATCCTTATCTGTATGATACAATTCATCAATATTATTAGTACTATGTCCTAATAACCAATTTTTTACACTACTATTTATAGTATTAAGACTATAATTATTCGCACATTCAGGAGATATAGCACCATGAACAAATATCCAACTTCCTATTTGTATTACAGAATATCGTGTTAATGCCAAACGTTTAGATAAAGCACCACCTGGTTTGAATGCCTCTAATCGTTCTTTATATCCAAATGGAAATTCGGAATTTTGTTCATATACACCATTAAAGAAATTACCAAATTCATAAAATTCCTTAGGACTTACATATCTAAAATCGCCATCAACATTCATTAATTCATGATTTCCAAATATACTAAATAAAGCTCCACCTTTTTTCTTTGCCTCTTTGTGTAATTTTTCAAATAAACTTATAATTTTGAGGTCAGAACCTTCGTCTTTTACTAAATCACTATCTTCTTCAGAACATAAATTATTATATAATTTAGTTGGTCTGACTCTATCTATTTGATCACCCAATTGAACAACATATGTATCCCCACCTGTCCAATGAATATTATTGATTGTTCTAGAGGTATCTGGTATTGAAGTGTCAATAACTCCTGCTAATTTTAATGCTTTTATAGCAACAGATAAATCACCATGTATATCTCCTATGGCGACCAATTTACTAACTTTAGGATACATACATCTATCAATATCATAATTTTGAAAAATATCATTTAAATTAGAATAATTACGTTTTAATGACTTTTTATTAAAAGATGAAAATGATTTAGATCTACGTATTTTATTTTCATTATTAACACTATTACTATTACTATTAATATTACTATTATTAATATGTTGTAAATTATTAGTTGAATTAGATCGTTTTAATTTTCTTAAAGTACTTATTTCTTTTAGAATTAAATTTTTTAAAGGATTTTTTTTAATATATGGTTTAGAAAACATATTTTTATGACCATTTAATTGTAATTTAATACCTAAATTTACTAATGATTCACGAGACATTAGATCAATTTGTTTTAAATTCATATTAATATTAGATTATAAAAAAAATAATGATAATTAACCTAGTATGTGCTGTCTACATTATCTTCTAGATAACATAATATTATGAATCTTATTATAATTTTCAAAATGGGCATTATCATATTTTGATACATTTAATAATCTTTTTTCTTCTTGTTCTACTTCTCTAGATTTTTTTATTTCTAATTCCATAATTTCTTCAGCAGTTTGTTCTTTTATATTAGATCTTGCTGCTTTTATATCATTAATAGAATTATAAGATTCTCTAGTATTAGCATTTGTATCAACTAATCTCGAAGTTGTATGGGCTTCTTTATAATCTGTATAACTTATAGATTTAGATTTACCAGAATAATTATCTATTTTATCAACACCAAGTTCTTCGCAATTATTTTCACTATTCATAAATAATTCTTGGGGATTACGATATTGCACTACAGCATCAGAAACTTTAACGTTTTGATCAAACATTTTATTAAAATTACCTTTAGTTAAACTACTATTTCTAACTATATCTTCACTATCAAATTGATTATCTTTAGACCAGTCACCATATCCATCATCATTTACATTAGATATACGATGTTCATCATAAATTTTATTAAATTTATTTACATTAAAATTATCACTATTAATATTAGTATTTTGATAATTTGTTTTTGTTTGTTTTTCTATATAATTTTGTGAGTTATTTTTTAATTCATTAAATTGTTTATCATTTTGTTTTAATTTATAATCTTCATACAACACTTTAAAAGCTTCATTTATAATATTAAAATTTTTACTATCACCATTATTTTTATCTGGATGTGTTTCTAAAGCATATTTTTTATATTTTAATTTCAAATCTTGTATATCTATTTGTTGATTTTTATTATAACCATATAATTTATAAGGATCTATATTATCTAAAATATTTAGTGTTGGTTGTAATTTAGGATTATTATTTGTCTTAGGTTTAAATTTTATTTGTCTAGGAACAGTTAATCGTTCTGCTTCTATATTACGTGTATTTTTACTATTGATAATAGTTGTATCCATATGATAATTTGATAAATCATATACTTTATTTACACTTGAATTTATTTTAACACTATTATCTCTAAATTCATTTGTATAACTATAAAGTTCAATAATAAAATTATTTATACTATTAAATTTAGAACTTGGTATTTGATTTTTAATAGACGTTTGTTGTTTCATTAAAATATTAAGTTTTTCTTTGATTTGTTCTATATTGTTTGGGAAAATATTAATTTTTATAGTTTTTGCTAATTCGTTTAATTTATAATCATTTAATCCATAAAGATTTTTTAATGAATTTAAATACTCCATTAAAAATTAAAAATAAAAAAAAAGTTAATTATAAACTAATTAACACCACCCCATTCCAAGTAAGAAATAACCTATAATACCTAATAATAATCCTAAATGACATCTTAGTTTCATTTCTTTATAAATTTTTAACCATGCTTTCACTTGGTTTTGTGAATTTAAATGATTTAACATATATGTTGATTTAGGATAGAATAAATAATATATCCAATTAAATCCAAGTGCTATAACCATAAATAAACATATATTCTTATTTTTTGATACTATTCTTTTATAAGTAACAAGTAATGCTAAAATAGTTCCTAAAACTAATCCTTGAATATAAATAGACATCCTTTCATTTAATACACTTTTATAAACTTGTAATTGATTATCGTCTAATAAACTTCTGTAATGTGTAAAATTTTTTGATTTTTTACTCGATAACATCATAACTAACATTGAACCTAATAATGCAGCTCCAACCAAACAATAACTTATACAGTCTTTCATATATAAATAACATAGAATATAAAAAATTGAAAATTGATAATTAATAATTTTAAAAATCATAAATTAAATAATGTCTGATTCAGAATCTGAATCTGAATCTATTCAACAATCAACAGAAAAAAAATGCTCTCCTAGAATACCTAATTCACATGTATGTTATTTATGCGAAACTTGTTATATAGCATGTGACAAAGCCTATGACCCGGCAAAACCAGATAATCGTGATATGGCTTTATGTTTATGTCCTTGTGCTTTAGTTTTAGATATATTATGTTGTATTCCTATGACGTTTGGTTATTATACTATTACTATTCCGAAAAAATAATCTAAATATATAATATGTTATCAGAGTTATCAGAGTTATCAGATAAAAATTTTTTTATATTTTGGGTTATTATAACAATCGGAAATATAATGTTTTTTTATAAAGCTTTTAAATTAAATAATAAAAAACTATTATCATTAGAAGTAATATTTCATTTATTAGGAGTAATGGGAGGTCTTTTTATATTTTTACAGAGCGAGCGTATTCACAATTATATTAAAAAGATTATGATTAAAAAAATAATCTAAATATATTATATATGTTAGCTTATCACGAATATATTTATTTAATTCACGTAGTTCTAGTTGCTCCACTTCTTATTTATGTAGGATATATGAAAAGTAAAGCTCATAAAATGTCACTAGATTTATTATTACTTATGGGCGTTAATGCCTTTTTTTATCATTTATATAAATTATACAAATCATTAAGTTATAAAAAAGTAAAAGTTATTTAATAAAAATATCACTATTAAATTTTTGTTTAAGTTTTGAATCCATTTTTATTTTTTTAAATGTTTTATTAAGACGTTCATAATCAATTAAAGGCAATATAGGTTCACATTGCCAAAAATATCTTTTATAGTAAGTATCTATACTATAATTATCAGGATAATAATCACCTATATCAGATTTAGAAGTCATTAGTTTTCTATATTGTGGTGGTACAAGATTACTACTTGTTTTAGGAAATATAGATAATAATTGAACAATTGGCGAATATGGTTTAGACTCCTTAAATTTAATCTCATTTAAATGTGTTTCTTTCATTACACTTAATATATCCATTATAGAAGGACAATGTCTATAATTATATTTCCATTTCCAACATTTACAACCTTTAAAATAATACTCAAATGTCCATTTTAAACCAGTAATATAATTTAAACAACATTGTTTAAGGTCATCTTCGTCATATACATTAAGTGCTTTATTGTAAAATCTATATTTCCAATTTTTAGTGCCTATATCTATATAATGTTCACAATCTTGATTTAAAATAGGATAATTATTTAATAAATCTACTTTTTTATCATATTCATTATCATGATGTCTATTAAATCTAAATTTTTTACGTTTTTTAGACATTTTTAGAAGCAAATCTGACTCATAATTTTTAAGTTCATTAAAATAGGTTTTCAAAAAATTCCAATTAATCGTTTTTTTCTTAGAATTCACTAAATTTTGTTCATAAATAACATATAATTCAACATATTTTTCTAGTAAAAATGTTAATCCATCATGACGTAAATCAAATGCTAACAAATGTGGTAAAAAATCATTTCCAACCAAAAAACTAATAAATATATAATCATCTAGTAAATTATTCAATTTATCCATATCAAATAATAATGTTGGATCATTCACCAATATCTTCTCTTGGATATCTTTTATTATATAATATTTTAAATTATCTATATCTAAATACAAAAATGAATCCATAACTGTTTTTCCAAATTGTAATGCTTCACGTAATAAATATATATTATTTTTATGTGATACAAAAGATAATATAATTAAATCAGCATCTAACCCATAAATGATTATATTACCATCTAAATCATTTTTTTTAATATAATCTAAAATTTTATGTTCTCCTTCACCAGGATTATATGAATCACTAAAATATACTTTAATATTTTCATATAATTTGTTAGTATTAATTTCTTTTTTAATTTTAACAGATAATTTATCCATAAATTCAGTACCAGGAGATATAGCATTTGTATTCCAATTAAATGTATTAATATCTTTATTTTCTTCCTCTTTTATTTTGTCTATTTTACCTTTTTCATACACAGTTTTATATCGTCTAAGTCTCTGTTGGTTCATTTTAGCACAAGGAGCTACACCATCAATAGCAATATATAATAATTGTGGGTTAACCATTTGAACTAATTTTTGTATATAATTTAAAACTTCATGAATCATTTTACTTTCAACAATAGTTTGATTAAAATTATTTACACTATATTCTTCTAAAATCTTACGACAACATGGATGTATAGCACAATTTAAATCTAAAAATAAATTATTTGTATTACTACCCAAATTATTTTTAATAATATTGGGATACTTTTCAGATATAATTTTAAAATATAACGGAATTCCCATCTTAAATTAATAAAGGTATATAACTTTAAGTTTATTTAAATTTATAATTCTATACTAAGTAAATTTAATTGTAAATTGTAAATTAAATAATATTATATTTTAAAAATACAGAATTATATTTTTTAAAAATTAATAAAAAAATATAGTTAAAGACTACTAATATCTGATTCTTCATTATCACTAAAAGATGGAATTCCACTCATATAATCTTCATTTTTATTATCTTTATGTTTAATTTTATGTTCATCCTCAATATCGATATCAAAATCAAATTCGATATCATTATTTGAAATTTCATTCATTGGTGGAAAATTGGAGAATTTTTTAAGATATGCTATCTGTGTCATTTGATATTTCTCTATAATATCTACTTTAGATTTATCAAAATCTCTTTCAGTGACTAATACAATATCATTTAAATTAACATATACACGACGCATCATTTTACCTCGGATAATACCTATTTTAGATTGCTTATCCCAATCTAAAATTTCATTTGTTTTTTCATCAATTTTAGGAATATAATAATCTAAATTAACTCTGCCACTACCTAATATTTTTGTAACATAAGCAAAATATTGTTTTTCATCTGGTAACACCGCCTTATTATCCGTTGTTGTATTTTTTGCTCTTCGATGTTTTTTTCCTCCTTTTCCTTTTGAAGACATTTTAAATTACATTATAGTAAAGTTTTTAAATAATTTTTATAATCTTTATAATTAAATATGGATAAACTAAATTCAATAATATTTATTCAACAAAGATTTAAATTTTTATATAAAATGAATTTAAAAAAAAAAGAATTATATAATGATATTTTTAAACATATTATAAAATTATCTTATAGAAATGAGAGTAATAAACAATTAAAAATTATTTCAAATTATACGTATAATATTTTGAATAATGAATTGTTTAAAATTTTAGAAAATTATAACACAATTTCTTTACAATTAAATACAATACAATGTATCATTAAATTAATTAATATTAAAAATGAATTAAAAAAACTTATATTCAAAATAGGAACAAAATCATTTAATGATATAATTTATTTTTATTTTAATGAAAATAATCTGATAAATAATAAATTAAAAGAAGAGTTGAACTTCATAAATAATTATTTCAAACCTACAAAATTAATTGCATATAATAAAAAAAATAAAACATCTTCATATGAATATGATAATATAAATATGATAGATGATGATAATACAATTCAATATATGAAATTAAAAAAAAAAAATATTACTTTATTTGAACATGTTAATGGTTGTAATATCTATTTTAAAATAGGAGATGAAGTTATTATTATTACAGGTTATTTTATTAAAGATTCACTTAATATTTTAAGAAATACAAACATTTTAAAAGAAAAATATCATTATATATTAAAAAAAGTAAATACTATAAATATTGATACAAATTTTAAAAATAATTATGTAGAACAATTAACTATACGTGATTATTTTGTATATTCAAGTTCACAAATAATTGAAAAAATTCAAAAAGATTATTTTAAGATAATAAATTATTACAAAAATAACATTTCATATATTGTAAAAGATTTTTTAAATAAAAATATTAAAGAGCAATTAGAAACAATAGTATTACTATTATTGATTAATAATAATGAAATACAATATATTGCTTATTTACTATATGATTTGATTAATAATGATTCATATTTATTAAAGTCTCAAGATTTATCAGATCAAATATATAATAATTTACATTGGAGTTTACAAAAAAAATTTAAAAATAATTTAAATAATATTGAAGATAAAATAAAAGATTATAATTTTAATATTGAAGAAATATCCTATGAAAAAAGAATTTATCTAATGAAATGTAAAGATTCTGTAAAACAAAAAGCAATTGAAAAATATAAAGAAGTCATAAATAAAGCAAATGATAATTCTTCTAAATCACAGCACTACTTAGATTCTATACTCAAAATACCATTTAATATTTATAAAAAAGAACAAATTTTAGATTTAAAAGACAAATATGAATTAAAATTAATTCATTTAGTATCCCAAGTTAATGACTATATAAATCAAAATAATATTAATTATCCATTATTAAATAGCACAAAATCATATTTATATATTGATATAGTTGATATAATAAATAAGTTGAAAGATTTTAATAATTTAAATAATAATATACTTGATACATATATTAAAAAAAATAAAAATAAAGATATAACTTCTATTATTGATACTATAAATAAAGATCAGTCTATAATTAAGTATAAATCAAAAGGTAATAAAAAAGAATTATTAAAAACTTTTAATCAGTTTTTTTCAAATAAAGAAATTAGTAATACTCTTAAAAATAAATATTATAATATAATCAATGTAAAATCAAATCCTTTGAATCTGGAAATAAATATATTATTAAATGATTGGAATAAATTTATATATAATCGTAAAAAATATATTGAGAATATAGATACTATTTTAAATAAAGCAATTTATAGCCAAAATGAAGCAAAAAACGAAATAAAAAGAATTATAGGACAGTGGATTAATGGTAAAATGACAGGTTATTGTTTGGGATTTGAAGGACCTCCTGGTATAGGTAAAACATCTTTAGCAAAAAAAGGTATAGCAAAATGCTTATTGGATGAAAATGGTAATTCACGTCCCTTTTCGTTTATTGCATTAGGAGGTTCTAGTAATGGATCATTATTAGAAGGTCATAATTATACATATGTAGGATCAAATTATGGTAAAATAATAGATATATTAATACAAACAAAATGTATGAATCCTATAATATATATTGATGAGTTAGATAAAATAAGTAATACTGAAAATGGAAAAGAAATAATTGGTATTTTAACACATCTTACGGATTTTACACAAAATGAACATTTTAATGATAAATATTTTTCAGGTATAGAATTCGATTTGTCTAAGGTATTATTTATATTTTCATACAATGATTATAATAAATTAGACCCAATATTAGCAGATAGAATTCATAGAATTAAATTTAATTATCTACAAAAACATGAAAAAATTCATATTATGACTAATTATATTATACCAGAATTGCTTTATAATATAGGTTATTCACAAAAAAACATTATATTTGATACTGATGTTATAGCATATATTATAGATAACTACACATATGAAGCAGGTGTTCGTAAAATAAAAGAAAAAATTTTTGAAATTATAAGAGAAATTAATTTAGATGCTATCATCAACAGTAATTTTAGCACTAAAATTATTGTTAATTTAGAATATGTTAAAAAAATATTTGCTAATAAACCTCAAATATCTCATAAAAAAATAAATAATGAAAATTTAGTAGGTGTTGTCAATGGATTATACGCAACAGCATTAGGAATAGGTGGTATTATAACTATACAAGTAACAAAATCATTTAATGATAAGAAATTAGATTTTACTATAACTGGTCAACAAGGTGATGTTATGAAAGAAAGTATATATTGTTCAAAAACGGTAGCATGGAATATGATACCTGATAATATTAAAGATAATATAAATTCGGAAAAATCATTTGGCATACACTTACATTGTCCAGAAGCAGCTACTCCTAAAGATGGACCTTCTGCTGGCGGTGCATTGACTTTAGCAATAATATCTTTATTAACAAATATAAAAGTAAAAAAAGATATAGGTTTAACAGGAGAAATTGATTTAAAAGGTAATATTACTAAAATAGGAGGTTTAGATTTAAAAATAGAAGGTGGTAAAAAGGCTGGATTAAAAACTATTTTAATACCATTAGAAAATAAATTAGATTATGATATTATTAAAAAAGATAATCCACAAATTTTAGATGACATTGATATTATTATTGTTTCTTCAATTAAAGAAATAGTAGCATTATGTTTAGAAGAAAATGATATTGATTTTAATTTATAAATTTATTAAAGATTTATAAATATCTATATCATCATGATTAATATTATTTAATATATGATCACTATTATTTGTTTGATTCTCGTACATATAAGATGCTACATTATTACTATAATTATTATTTTCATTATCAAAATAATCATATGTTTGTTTTAATATTTTATTATTTTCACCTGTTGTTGTTATTGTTAAAACATTTGATTTTTTACTTATTAAATTTAATTCTTCTTCTCCATCATCTTTTTCAATATTAACAGTTCCTAATGCAGTAACAGTTATTTTATAAGTTGTTTGTGGACTAAGATTATTTATTTCTTTTACAAAAGTATTATTATTATCTGTTTGTGGAACATTTATAATCTTAATACCATTTGAACCTATACCTAATTCATCTATTTCAATTATATATCTTTCTATTTTACATCTTGGACTAATAGGTTTTCGCCATTCTAATTGTATAATAGGTATATAGTTGTGATTTATTTTTTTTTCATCAGCAAAACCTCTAATTTTTGGAGCATCAGGTGGATTAGGTGGTGATATTTTTGTCCAAGGACAATATGTATCCTTTTCAACTTTTTTAAATTGTTCATTAGTAATATCTCTACACTCTAAACATTTTTTTTGACAATCAATTACAGTACAATCATTATTGTTTGACATACATTTTTTTATACAATCTTCTTTATTTTCATAACTGTTGCTGTTATTCGCAGCATATTCTTTTGCTATATCAAATTTACATACTTTATCACGATTATTTTTTTTACACTGATAATAATTACAAATATTTTCATTAAAATGTTTATTCCAAGCATCGATTTCTGCTACTTTTCCCTCAAAAGAGTTTATATTCCATACTTCTAAATGATTAAATAAATCTGTATTTTCATTAACATTTGTAAATATATCTTTCTTTTTAATATGTATTTTTATATCATTATTTAAATTTATCTCTATAAATGGATCTGTCACTATTTTTGGATCCAAGAGTTTTATATTTAACCAGAATTTGATCTCTGAATCTCCATTAGTAGCAGGTTCAATTGGTATCTCTGTATTAAATGTTTTTAAGTTTTTAAAAGTATTAATAATTCTACATACATAGTTTTCTATTGAATTTTCAATGTTCCCCACCGATAAAAAAGAACCGTCCATAAAATTCATTCTATCATCTGAGTCCATCATAAATTGACGCCCACTCAAGAACCCTGTTGGTGGACCATATTTATATGTCTGAGTTTGCGCACAACTTTCAATTATATCTGGTGATGCATCATATATTACACCATGTTCGGGACGGTAATACCTAAGTAAATGAGAATTATCGTCAGCAGACAGCTCCTCCACACCTCCAACAACTGTCTTGCGCGGTGATTTTAGGTCATTAATTAAGTCCCATTTTTTGAATTTAGTTTTATCTGGTCCTCCTGAAATATTTAAATTTCCTGATTTATTTATATTGAAATTTAAATCATATATATTATTAGTCATAATTCTGTTTATTTCTTCACGCTGGATTGGGAAGTAATCATTCGCAACCTTCCCTTCGAACAAAAATTCTGTAATCCCAATGTTGTCATTCAGTAAATAGTCTTTAAAGTTACTTTGATCTAAAGCATATTCAAATAAACTTTTTAAACTCAATGTCATTATATTTCCAACCCAATTTTTTTTAATTTTAAAATAAAGACCAATGTTTTTTATGTCCTCTGTGAATGGCTCGGGGGTTATTTTAATACTATGATTATTCATTTCATAAGACTTAAATGTTCGATCATCAAAATTAGGATCACTATATTTAATAAATTCACTCCCATTAACTTCTTTTATACAATCATTTGATTCCACAGATGCTTGCGATGTCAAACCTTGTGACTCTGAGTTTACCGATGAAATTTCAGATGATAAACATTTTATATCTAATTCCATAAAAGGTTCTAAAGAATTATTATTTTTTTTTAAATAATACCATATAATTAAAATTATTACTAAGATAATTGAAATTAATATTTTTTGTATTTTCATTACAATATATAAATATTTTAATTATTTATTACAACTTTTAAAATTACCTATTTCTAAATTTGAAGGTAATTTTATATTATTTAGTATTGAAGTGTTAATAGTTGATTTATTTGTTTTAAAAGTAACTAAATTAGATAACATTCCTATTCCAGAAGCATTATATGCTTTTATACCTATAGTATATGTTTCTTCAGGAATTAAATTTTTAATTATATATTCACATTTTTCAATACATCTAATTTTATCAATCCATTCTATTCTTAATCCCTCTTCTTTTTTATATGTTTTATAAAATAATGCTACATATCCCTGTATTTCTCCACCTAAACCTTTTTCTGAAGGAAACCATTCAAATGTTGCTGTTGTTCCATCATATCCTATTATAGGTGTTTCAATAACAGGTGGATGAGGTCTTCCAGATTTATTATATTCATCATCATCTAAATAACTATTTTTATTGAGCCAGTAACAATCATTACCAACACATTCATTACACTGCTTATTACAATATTTAGTATTACATTTATTTTCTGGTAAAATACATTTATTCATACAATCAATAGAATGCCTACTCTCATTATCTTTAGAATTAAAATGACATTCCTTTATATCTTTACATTTAGATTCACATATTGATTGATTACAACTTTCTTCTTCTAAACAATTATTTATACAATCTTCTTTTATAAATAAAGCTGTTTCGATTTTTTTTTGTGTATTTGGATTATATATACATTTTTCTTTATCTAAATTAAATTCAAAATTTCCTAAATATCCATTTAAATAGTCAGAATCTTCATATAAATTATAACCAAAATATATAGGTGCCTTTTTATATATTAATTTACCTGGTTTTCCTATAATATTACTTATACATTGTGTATAATCATTAATATATTTACAATCATATATAGAATCTTTATCAAAAGGTATTTCATGTTCCTGTGTTTCATTACTATCATTTGATATAGAACATTTTATATATCCATTATTATTTTCAGAAACTTTAATATCAATATTATATAAAGTGTGTTTTACCACATTTAATTTATCATATTCATAATCATTTGTTGTAATATTATTTAATTTTAATTTAAATTTTGATTCACCAACTCTAGATGTTTCTATAATTAGAGACCATACATTTATACCAGAATTAACAATAGTAATATCTTCATTTTTATTTATATCCTTCAGTAGTAATGAAAATTTAAAATGGGTGTTTAAATTGTCTATTTCCTTTAACTCAATATAACTTGAGGATCCATTTAATTCATATAAATTTTCTATTACATTATAACAATTTCCTATATCATTATCATCAATTATACATTTACCACCATTACACTCAGAACTTACGAAACATGGCTCAGGTTCATTGGCATGGTTAGTATATAAAGCATTATTATCTAGAGAAACAATATTATGTAATATTAAAGGTTGATTTGATATATTTAATTCAGTTTTATTTACACTATTAAATCTTACACGTTGTATTTGTGTGCCTTCTTCTAAATCATCTTGAATCGAAGGATCCAAAAATAATTTGGATGTTGATGTAGTTGAAAATTCTTCAATTACATAATAATTTTTAAAATTCTCAGTAGTTTGTATATCAATAATAGTATAAATAACCTCTTCAATAAGTATTTTGTCATTTTTACTATATTTATTATTTTTAATTACTATATAAGTGTCACCTCTGTTAACACTTTTACTTAACCTATTAGAATCATCAATTATTGGTGTGGTAATTGTTGATGTTAATGTTGTTGTTGTAGGTTTTGCTGTTGTTGTTGATGTCAATGTTGTTGTTGTAGGTTTTGCTGTTGTTGTAGGTTTTGCTGTTGTAGTAGTAGGTGCCAATGTTGTAGTAGTAGGTGCCAATGTTGTAGTAGTAGGTGCCAATGTTGTTGTAGTAGGTCCCACTGTTGTAGTGGTTGGTCCTAATGTAGTTGTAGTGGTTGAGACTGTAGTTGTAGTAGGTGCCACTGTTGTAGTTGTAGGTGCCACTGTTGTAGTTGTAGTAGGTGCCACTGTTGTAGTTGTAGGTGCCACTGTTGTAGTTGTAGGTGCCACTGTTGTAGTTGTAGGTGCCACTGTTGTAGTTGTAGGTGCAAATCTTCTAGTGGAAGTCAA
>Ga0209634_1001774_pt1 | contig 15548 bp, 11 predicted proteins | sample LinPmetageLP40_FD_184043 | JGI IMG/M metagenome (GOLD analysis project Ga0209634, IMG submission 184043) | Marine viral communities from the Pacific Ocean - LP-40 (SPAdes) (version 2) | ecosystem: Environmental > Aquatic > Marine > Oceanic | place: Pacific Ocean | collected 2010-08-26
TCGCCCAGCCGCTTGAGCCCCAGCCGGCGCAACACGGTCACCACATCCTGGTCGAGCCGCAGCGCGGCCACGGGCAGATCGGACAGGGCGCGTTCGATCGCTTCGGCCCCCTCGACGATAGCCCCGTCGCGGCCATGATGCGCCAGCGCCCAGGCGGCTCCGGCGGTTGGCGCAATCGCCGTGCGAACCGCCAGCTTTCGCTGGGCAAAGGCCTGCTGCACATCGGCAAGCAACCGGTTCTCCCCGCCGAAGAGATGCGCCACCGCGGTCACATCGACCAGCAGCCCATCGGGCGGGTCGAGCGCGGACCACGGCCCCCAGCGCTGCGCCCAGATTGCCAGGGTCTCGAGAAAGCCGAGATCGCCCGCGGGATCGCTCGGCGCGGTGGCGATTTCGGGGCAGAGCGTACGCGCATCGGCGAGCATCATGCCCTTGTGCGCGCCGGCAGCGGCCCCCGCACGGTTGACCGCTTCGATCCGCGGGCCGTGCGCCGTGTCGGCGATCAGCACCAGCGGCCCCCTGTCCAGCACGCGGCTGTGCTCGTCCGCCATCACGCGCCAGCGGTCGATCGCCAGCGCGGGCAGCCAGATCGACAGGATGCGGCGGGACCGCGATGATCCCGCCTCCTGCGGGCTCACGCCCGGCGCAGCGGATGGCGCAAGCGCAACCCGGCCGCCCAGTTCGCCGCCGCCTCTCCGGTTTCTTCGTCCGGCTTGCGGGCCATCAGCCCGCCCTGCTCCTCGCCCAGCACCCATTCGCCCGGCGCATGCGCGCGCGCGCGAAACAGCTCCGCCCGCCAGCGGGGAGTACCGGGGGCCCGCTGGTTCCAGTGCGGCGCAGGCGAAGGGGCCGAGGCGACTTCCCAGCGCATGCGTGCCGAAGACAGGTCGCGCGCGGCATCGAGCCGCACGAGGAACAAGGGCACCCCGTGCCTTTCGCTCGCCAGCGTCAACCGGCGCGAGGCAGTGAAATCGAGCGCCTTCGGATTGCCGGCGATCTCTCCCAGCACGAAGGCCAGATCACGGCAGCGCAATCCTTCTTCCAGTGCGAAGAGCGCATCTTCCGCCTTTTCCGCCAAAACATGGATCACCCGCCCCTGCAGGGTCTGTGGCAGGCCGGCGCGATAGGGCCGACCCACCCGCCGCGCGGCCTCGCGCGTCTGGACCCACAGCACGCTGCGCCGGTCCTGCGCGTCGTCTCCGGCTTCGCGCGGCAGGCAGCGGGCATCATCGAGCGCCAGCGCCAACGCGGCGGCGCAGCCCGCACTCTCGCGCGTGGAGGCGAAGACCTCGTTGTGCAGCGCCAGACCCTGATGTGCCGCCAACCCGGGGCGCCACCGCGTGCTGCGCCGTGCGGACAGCGCGGCAACATCGGTAAAGGCCGTGAACGGCAAGGAGATAGGATCGGGCTGGGACATGACGGAACGACTCGTTTGTTCCTTTTATGTTCCATATCGGAGCGATTCGCAATTCGGCGGACCCAGTCATCCCCCAATCACACGATCCGGGACCGAACCGCGCGCTCGTACATTGATCGGGTAAATCCAACTCAAGGAGACACCATGAAACACGCCGCAGGGAACCCCGACGAACTCAAGGAACAGTTCTGGAAGGCACTGGCAGATTCGCCCTTCCTCTTCCTCCAGCTCGACGGCCAGAGCTCTACCGCAGTGCCGATGAGCCCGCAGCTCGACAAGGATGCGAACAGTTCGATCTGGTTCTTCACGCATACCAAGAGCGATTTTGCCAAGCTCGGCCGCGCGACGGCCACTTTCGAGAGCAAGGGCCACGAGGTCTTTGCGCGCTTCGATGGCACGCTGACCCGCGAGACCAGCAAGGAGCGGTTCGACCAGTTCTGGAGCAATTTCGTCGAAGCCTGGTACGAAGGCGGCAAGGACGATCCCAACATCCTGTTCCTGCGCATGGATCTCGGCGATGCCGAAATCTGGAACGGCGACCTGGGCCTGCTCACCACTGCCAAGATGGCGCTGGGCAAGACCGTGGTCGACGCAGCCGAAGAAAAGCACGCGAAGAGCGTCGACCTCTAGGATTTCGCCTCCGGGCAAACAAAGGGCCGCTCCCCCATGAGGGCGGCCCTTTTCATGTCCGGCATTGCTTGTCGGCTATCCCGTTCGCTCGGCGCAATGGCGCGGTCCCGGTTCCGGCGCTGGCGGCGCTGCGCTCAGCCGCCGAGAATGGCGGGGAACAGCCCGGTGACCAGGATGATCGCCACGGCCAGCGGGCACAGCCACGCCAGCAGGAAACGCCAGATTCCGAACGCCAGGGGCGACAGGCCGGTGGTCGTACGCAGCAAGTTCGTATCCGCCTTCCAGCCGATGAATATCGACGTCAGCAGCGCCCCGACGGGCAGCATGACCTTGCCTGTGAAGCCATCGACCGTGTCGAGGATATCGGTATCCGCGAACAGGTCCCAGAAGCCCAGCGGGCGGACATCGGACCACACGTTGTAGCCCAGCAGACAGGCGATCCCGATCAGGAACGCACCGCCGCCGAAGATCAGGGCCGACTTGGGCCGGCTCCAGCCGCGCTCGCCGATCCCGTAGGCGGTCGGCACTTCGAGCAGCGAAATCGAGCTGGTGACCGCGGCGACCAGGATCAACAGGAAGAACAGCAGGCCGAACAGCGCCCCGCCGGGCATCGTCTGGAAGGCGAAGGGCAGCGTCTGGAACACCAGCGTCGGACCGGCAGCGGGATCGAGCCCGACTGCGAAGACGATCGGGAAGATCATCAGACCGGCAAGCAGCGCCACGCAGGTATCGGCGATCGCGATGATCGCGGCCGTCGGGCCGAGCGCGCTGCCTTCCTTGATATAGGAGCCGTAAGTGATCAGCCCGGCCACGCCGAGCGAGAGCGAGAACAGCGCCTGGCCAAGCGCCGAGTTCATGACTTCGGGGGTGAGTTTCGACCAGTCGGGGGTGAACAGGAACGCCGCTGCGTCGCCGATGTCGCCTTCGATCGCGCCATAGATCACCAGCCCGACAAGCAGGACGAAGAACACCGGCATAAGGTAGGTGGCGGCCTTCTCGATGCCCGAGCTGACGCCGCGCGCAACGATGTAGAGCGTCAGCCCCATGAACAGGAAATGCACTGCCAGGAGCAGACCGGGATTGGCGAACATGTCGCCCAGCCGCTGCTGGATTTGTTCGCGGCTTTCCCCCGCCAGCGCGCCGCGGAACGGATCGCCTGCCATTATGGCCTGCGCGAGGTCGCTGCCCATCACGCCGACGTAATACAGCACCCAGCCGGCAACCACCGAATAGAAAGCCACGATCAGGAAGGCGGCGAGCGCGCCGACCGCACCGAACACCGACCATCCCGGGCTCGCCTGAGACTGCGCCGCTACCCGGCGAATCGAGCCGATCGCGTCGGTCTGGCCCACGCGTCCGATGAATATCTCCGACAATACCAGCGGCAGGCCGAGCAGGAACACGCAGGCGATGTAGACGATGACGAATGCGCCGCCCCCGCTTTCGCCCGCCAGCGTCGGAAACCGCCAGATATTGCCCAGCCCGACCGCGGCCCCCACCGCGGCAAGGATGAATGCCGTGCGCGAGGACCAGCCCTCGCCCGTCGAACTCGTGGTGGCGACCATGTTCAGATTGTTCCTCTCAAACCGCGGCAATCCCGGCCGCGCCTCACATGTTCGCCCTTAAACACACAATCTTGCGAGAATCCAAGCTTCGCTTTGCCATCGTTCCCGTGCTTGCTAGTGGGTGCCCATGTCCACCACCTTCCAGCTCGATACCAGCACCAGCAGGGCCAACCCCACTCCCCAGCCGATGAAGCGGCTGACGGTCCCGAAAATCCGTGCACACAAGGCGGATGGGGAAACCGCCAAGCCGCTGGTGATGCTGACCGCTTACACCGCGCGGCAGGCGCAATTACTCGATGCACATTGCGACATGCTGCTGGTCGGGGATTCGCTGGCGCAGGTGATCTACGGCCTGCCCACCACCATCCCCGTCACGCTCGACATGATGGCCACCCACGCCGCGGCGGTCGTGCGCGGCAGCTATCATTCGGTGGTCGTGGTCGACATGCCTTTCGGGTCGTACGAACAGTCGCCCCAGCAGGCCTTCGAAAGCGCGACCTTCCTGCTCAAGCAATCGGGCGCGGCCGCGGTCAAGCTCGAAGGCGGCGCGCAGATGGCGGAAACGGTCAGTTTCCTCAACCAGCGCGGCATCCCGGTGATGGGCCATGTCGGGCTCACCCCGCAGGCGGTGAATGTGCTGGGCGGCTATGCAGCGCGCGGCCGCAGCGACGCCGAGGCGGAGAAGATCGTCGGCGATGCGCGCGCCCTCGACGAGGCGGGCGCCTTTGCCATCGTGCTCGAAGGGGTGCTCGAACCCATCGCCATCGAGGCGACCGGTGCAGTGTCGTGCCCCACCATCGGCATCGGCGCCTCGGCGCAATGCGATGGGCAAGTGCTGGTGACCGAGGACATGCTGGGCATGTTCGAGAGGGTCCCGCGCTTCGTGAAGAAGTATGCCGACATCGCCGGGGTCATCGAAACGACCGTGGCGCAATATGCCGAGGAAGTGCGGGGCCGCAGCTTCCCCACTCCCGACCAGACCTATCAGCCGAAGAGCTGACAACCGGGCGCAGACCATGGAAACAATCCGCAATTACTACACGTTTTCGTTCGGCTTCACCGCAGTCTGCTTCGCGCTGGCCGCATGGTATGGCTGGTCGAGCACGGGATCGATCACCGCCACGCTCGGCATCCTCTGGATCGTTGTAGTGCTGTCGATTCTCGAAGTGTCGCTGAGTTTCGACAATGCGGTGGTCAACGCCACCGTGCTGCGCGACATGGACCCGGTCTGGCAACAGCGGTTTCTGACCATCGGCATCCTGATCGCCGTGTTCGGCATGCGGATCGTGTTCCCGATCGCGATCGTTGCCATCGCTGCGCGCGTCGGGCCGCTCGAGGCGGTTTCGCTATCGCTCAACAATCCGGCGGAATACGAACGGATCGTCTCCGAAGCGCATATCGGCATCGCCGGCTTCGGCGGCGCCTTCCTGGCGATGGTCGGGCTGACCTTCTTCTTCGACAACGACAAGGAAGTGCACTGGATCGCCGCGATCGAGAAGGCGATCAACAAATTCTCGAATGTGCCCGCAGTCGAGATCGGGCTGGTGCTCGTACTCGTCTACTGGGTTTCCACCCTGCTCGTTCCGGCCGACAAGATCACCTTCCTCACTGCCGCAGTTCTCGGCCTGGTGACCTTCATCGCCGTCCACGCGATCGCCGCGATCATCGAGGAACGCGAAGCGGCCAAGAAGGCGGCCGGCCAGATCGTGAAATCCGGTCTCGGCGGGTTCCTCTATCTCGAAGTGCTCGACGCAAGCTTCAGCTTCGACGGCGTGATCGGGGCCTTCGCGCTGTCGAACAACATGGTGATCATCGCGCTGGGCCTGTCGGTCGGGGCGATGTTCGTGCGTTCGATGACGATCCACCTCGTGCGGACCGGCACGCTGGCGCAGTATCGCTATCTCGAACACGGGGCCTTCTGGGCGATCATCGTGTTGGGCGTGATCATGCTGCTGTCGGCGCGCTATCACATTCCCGAAACGATCACCGGGCTGCTGGGCGCGGTGCTGATCGGTCTCAGCTTCTGGTGGTCGGTGCGCCATAACCGGCGCTTTCCGGCCGATGCGGTGACGACGCCAGCCGACTAGCGATCGGCGCGGCGACCACCAGCTGGAAGAAGTGGTACAGCAGCAGCGCGATCACCAGGAAGCCGGCCTCTTCGGGCGTAAACAGGATCGTCGCCAGCGGCGCACCCACCGCCGCGCTTTTCTGCGCCCCGGCGAACAGGAAGGCGATGCGATCGGCCCGCTGGAGGCGGAGCGCGCCGCCCGCCAGCCATGCGCCCAGATTGCCCGCCAGCAGGAAGGCGGCGACCAGCGCGCCGATTACCGCCCAGTCGATTCCCGCGACGCGCGACCAGATGCCCTGCTCCACCGCACCCGAGAATGCGACATAGACCGCCGCCGAAATGGCGAAGCGGTCGATCCAGGCGATCTTCGGCTTGTGCTGCGCGATGAAGCCCAAGGTAAAGCCCTGGACGGCCTGCCCAATGGCGAAGGGCAGGATCAGCAGCAGCATGATCTTGCCGATCACTTCCATCCCCACTGCCCCGCTGCCGCTGCCGCCCAGCGCGAGGAACAGCGGCACCGTGACGAACACGCCCAGAATGTTGAGCAGTGCCGCGCCGACGACCGACAGCGCCACATTGCCCCCAGCAAGCGAGCTGTAGGAGGTTGCCGATTGAACGGTGGAAGGCAGCGTTCCCAGATACAGGAACCCCAGCGCGACCGACGGCGCCAGTAATCCCTGTCCGATCGAGGCGAGCGCCAGCCCGACCAGCGCCATCGCCCCGAACACCCACAACACCAGCGGGACGAGGAAACGCCAGTTCGCGAAACCGGCGACGATATCTCGCCGGGCGATCCGCATGCCGTTGAGCAGGAAGAGAACGAAAATTGCGGCATTTGCCACCATCTGCGCCCAGCCGCGCGCATCACCGGTGGCGGGCAGCAGCGCAGCGACGGCGATCGCCGCCACCAGCATGCGCAGCATCGGGTCGGTCAATACGGTTCTGAAACTCATCGCCCTGCCCTGCCTGCCGGCGAAACGCTTGTCGAGCGGGTCAGCGCGATTGCAGCGAGCGCAGCTTGGCTTCCAATTCGGCGCGGGCGGCGCTCCCGTCATCGGGCATGGCTGCAAGCAGCGCGGAGATCGCCAGCGGGTTCATCGGTTCGAGTTCGTGCGCGGCGAGCGCATAGCTCATTGCCTCGTCCGCGTCGCCCAGCTGCCGCGCCCCGACGCTGCGCGCGGCGAGCACCCACGGCACGCGGCCCATGCCGAGATCGAGCGCGTGATCGAGCAGGCCGACCGCGCGCGGCCAATCGCCTTGCGCGGCGTAGCTATCGGCCAGTGCAGCCGCCGCCTCGCCGTTCATCGGGTTCTGCCGGACATAGTCGGCGAGCATCCGCTGCGCGCGTGGCACATCGTCCTGCGCTCGCGCCAGCCGCAGAGCGAGCGGCCACCCCAGGCGGATCCGGGCGGCGCGACCATAGGCGGCGCGCGCGGCGGGCTTGTCCCCCACGGCAAAGCTTGCATCGCCCAGAACCGCCTGCGCATCGGCCGAGCCGGGAAAGCGGCGCGCCAGTTCGGCTGCGCGCGTCACTGCCGCGTCACCGTCGCCCGCGATGATGGCATGGCGCACCTGATCCCTGAGCTGCAGTGCCCCGGTCGCTTGCGACGTCGGCGCAATGCGTACCGGCGAAAGGCTCGGCAGCGCGGTCAGCTGGCCCGATGCAATCGCCGGCTGATCGAGGAACCGCGCAGCGCGGGCGCGGTCGCCCAGCGCCTCGTAAGCGCGGCCGACCAATGTGCGCAGATAGGCCGATGCGGGATCGTCGGCCACGATACCGGCAAACCGGCGGACCAGCTCGCGCTCGCCAGCACTGCGCGACAGGGCAAAGGCCAGCAGATCGCGGATCCGGCGATTGTCGGGTTGGCGGGAATACAGCCGATCGAGCGTCACGGCGGCGATCGCGTAGTTTTCCTGCTGCAGGTCGATCAGCGCCGACAGCAATTGCGCCGAAGCGACCCCGTCCTTCGCCAGACCCGAGCGTTCCAGCAGATCGCGGGCCAGCGCGACATCGCCGCCCCGCGCGGCGATGACCGCCTGGACGAACAGTCCCCGGGGCGCCGCCGCGGCAGTCCCGTCCCCGCCCCGCAGAACCGCCAAAGCGTCTTGCGCGCGCCCCGCATCGCTCAGCGTTGCGGCGAGATCGAGCCGCAGTTCCCGGTTCAGCGGGTGCAGCTCCAGCGCACGGGCAAACCACTCCGCACCGGTTGCAAGGCCCTGCGCATCGCGGGCCAGCTGGCCGCGAAAGCGCAGCGCGTCGGCATGCGCGGGATCGATTGCAAGCGCGCGTTCCACCGCCTCGAGTGCCTGCGCCTGTTCGCCCCCGGCATAGCGCAGCCGGCCGATATCGACCCACAGTCCCGCATTGGCGGGATCGGCGCGATAGGACTGGTCGAAAGCCGCGCCGGCAGCCGGCAGGTTCCCCTGCGCCATTTCGAGCCGGCCTAGGCTCCGGAACCCCTCGGCGCGGGTCTCCGCAGAAAACTCGCCCGGCTCGAGCCAGGCGCGTGCCAGCGCGAGGTCGCCTGCGAGCAATGCCCGTTCGCCGTGCATTGCCGCGATGTCGGCCCGCTGCTGCGCGGCCTGCGTCGGCTCAGCGGCGCCCGTCCCGGACGGATCCTCCACCGGGCCATCGCAGGCGGCAAGGCCCGGCGCTGCCAGGACGAGTCCCGCCAGGAGCGCCAGGTCACGCGTGCAGATCATACTGCTTGAGCAGGTCGTAGAGCGTCGGCCGGCTGATCCCCAGCAGCTTGGCGGTGTTCGAGATGTTGCCCTCGCTGCGCGCCAGCGCCTGGCGGATCATCCGGCGATCAGCCTGTTCGCGCGCCGCCTTCAGGTTGAGCGCGATATCCGCGCCGTCTGCCGCACTTTGCGTCAGGTCGAGGTCTTCGGCGGTCACGAGCTTGCCGTCGGCCATGATCACCGCGCGCTTCACGCGGTTCTCCAGCTCGCGGACATTCCCCGGCCAGGCCCAGCTGTCGATCGCGGCGAGCGCATCCGGCGCGAACCCCTTGACCTGCGGGTTCATTTCCTTCGCCAGCCGGGTCAGGAAATGCTTCGCCAGCAGCACCGCATCGCCGGGCCGGTCGGACAGCGGAGGCACCTTCACCACGATTTCGGCGAGCCGATAGAACAGGTCTTCGCGGAAGGTGCCCGCGCCGATCATCGCCTCCAAATCCTGGTGGGTTGCGCAGACGATCCGCGTGTCGACCGAAATAGCCTTGCGGCCCCCAACGCGTTCGATCGTGCGTTCCTGCAGGAAGCGCAGCAGTTTGACCTGCAAGGGCAAGGGAATATCGCCCACCTCGTCGAGGAACAGCGTGCCCCCATCGGCCAGTTCGATCTTGCCCGGCGTCGTCTTCACCGCGCCGGTAAAAGCGCCCTTCTCGTGCCCGAACAGCTCGCTTTCGAGCAGGTTTTCCGGGATTGCCGCGCAATTGATCGCGACGAAGGAACCGTCCTTGCGAACGCTGCAATCGTGGACGCCGCGCGCCAGCAGTTCCTTGCCCGTACCGCTCGCGCCGAGCAGCATCACCGACACATTGGTCGGCGCCACGCGTTCGATGGTGCGCGCGACCTTGGCCATTTCGGGCGCGGCCGTGATCATCGAACCGAGCACTGTGCGCTCGTCACCGATCTGTTCGGCCAGACGGCGGTTTTCGCTCTCTATCTGGTGCAGCCGGTAGGCGCGCTGGACGATCAGCCCGAGCGTGTCGATATCGACCGGCTTCTGGTAGAAATCGTAGGCGCCCTCCTCGACCGCGCGCAGCGCGCTTTCGCGCGCGCCGTGGCCCGAGGCGACGATCACCTTCGTATCGGGCTTGATCGCCATGATCGCCTCGAGCACCGCGAACCCTTCGCTGGTCCCGTCGGGATCCGGCGGCAGGCCGAGATCGAGCGTGACCACCGCGGGTTCTTCCGCCCGCACCGCTGCCACGGCGGTTTCTCGCGTGTCCGCCAGGATCACGTCGAAATCCTCATAGGCCCATTTGAGCTGGGCCTGGAGCCCTTCGTCATCCTCGACGATGAGCAGTTTCGGCTTTGTTTCCGCCATTATGCGACCTCGTTGTTGTCTGCGGAATTGCTGCGCCTGATCAGCGAACTGGCCGCCTGTATCGGCAGGCTGATCGTAAAGCGGGTGCCGAGCCCTTCACGCGATTCGACGTCGACCCTGCCGCCCATCGAACGGATCAGTTCGCGCGCTTCGAAGGCACCGATCCCGAACCCGCCGTTCTTCGAAGACACGAACGGCTTGAACAGGCTGTTGCGAATGAATTGCGGCGACATGCCATGGCCGTTGTCGATCACGGTGACCTTGCCCGACATGCCGTCGCTATACACCTCGACCATCACCGAACTGTTGGTATCGCTGGCATCGATCGCGTTCTGGACCAAGTGGACCAGCGCCTGGTCGAAGGCTTCGGGATTGCCTTCGACGGCGACCGGCTCGGACCGCAGGACGGCGACCGGGTGAAACTGGCTCAGCTGCTCAACCGTGCGCCGCGCAGCGACTGCCAGATCGAAACGGCGGACCGCTTCAGACGTCCCCCCGCCATAGCGGCCCAGCCGGCTGAGCAGCGCGTTGAGCTTGTCGGCGCTGTTGCGCAGCGTGACGAGCATGTCCTCGCGGAACTCTGGCTTGTCGGCGTGTTTCTCGGCATTGCGCAGCAGCAGCGACATCTGGCTGGAGAGGTTCTTGATGTCGTGCATGACAAAGGCCATGCGATGGTTGAATTCCTCGAACCGGCCCGCCTCGAGCAGGGCGGTCTGGCTGGCCTGTTCGGCCAGATAGCTGGCCAGCTGGCGTCCCACGACCGCGAGGAGGTCGAAGTCTTCCCAGTCGAGCTTGCGCGCCACCAGCGGCCGCGCGAGGATGACGAGGCCGACGAGGCGGTCGAAATGCATCAGCGGGACGGCTGCCCACGCCGATCGGTCGTGCCGCAGCCACTGGGGAATATGCGCCAGTTCGCCGTGATGGTCGATGCCCGCCCGCAGTTCGTCGAAATCGAGGATCAGCTCGCTGTCCTCGAGCAGTTTCGCCAGCGCCTCGGGGGCTGCCGTGGTGGGCAGGTTGCGTCCCGGCCAGCGCCAGTTGGCCGCGAGTTCGAGGTCCCCCTCGTCGCCCGGCACCAGCAGCAGGCCCGATGGGCTGTCGGTGATGTCGGCAAGCGCTTTGACCGTACGCTCCTGCAGGGTGATGTTGTCGAACCCGGTGGTGCCGATCGTGTCGGTAAAGCGGATCCACTCGGTGCGGTAGTCGTACCGGTGCTTGAACAGGTGTTTGACCGCGGTGACCCGCAACCAGCCGCGCAGGCGGTCCGAAGGCAGCCAGATCAACGCCAGCGCACCCGCCGCGATGATCAGGCCTACCTGTGTCAGCCGGGCCAGATCGCCGCTGAGCATGTTGAGCCAGCGCGCTATGCCCAGCATCACTGCAAGATACCCCCCGATCAGCAGCAGCGAGAGGAAGCGGAAGGTGACCGCGCGCGACGGGCTGAAGGCGAGTTCGGAAGAATTGCGCGTGAAGCCGATTGCGAAGGGTACGGCGAAGATGGCGGCCGCCAGTCCGCGCAGGACGGCCAGCTCGCCCGGCGGCGATCCCATGATGTAGGCGATGGTGAAATAGTTGAGGTCGAAGGCCCACAGCCCCGCCAGGGCAGCAACGCTCCACCGCAGGATCTCGCGCGAGGTCGCGGCGGCACCGGCATAGAGATTGTGCAGCAGCACCAGCGCGCCGACCGCCACCATCACGCGGAACAGCGCCGCGGTATCGAATGTCAGCAGCGCAAGCTCGGGCGTGACCGCATAGCGCCGGGCGATGAGCAGCAAGAGGAATTGCATGACCTCGACCAGCACCAGCGCGACCACCACCGGTCGCACCAGCCGCAAGGTCTCGTCGCGGCCATCGTTGCTGAACAGGCGGAACAGGACGAACAACCACGCGAGATTGCGGGCGATCTCGGTGAGCTCGACGATCGGCCGGCCCGGCTCGAAGCTGGCCGCGGCGAAGCACCAGTTGGCAGTCAGCGCCACAGCGACGATCGCGGGTGTGCGGTCGCCACGCGCGGGATCGCCCTTGCGCCCGATCCAGATCGCCGCAAGCGCGCAGACGATCGCCCCGATCGTGTAGGCCACATAGGACAGGCTGCCGACGAGACCCATCATCGCGCACCGTCCGGCCAGAGGATGACCCGCGCCGTCTGTAACAGGATCAAAAGGTCGAGAAACGGCGTGTAATTCTTGGCGTAATAGAGATCGTATTCGAGCTTGTGGCGCGCGTCTTCGGTGTTGGCGCCATAGGGGTAGTTGATCTGCGCCCAGCCGGTGATGCCCGGCTTCACGACATGGCGCTCCGCATAATAGGGCAGCGCCTTTTCCAGTTCGGAGACGAAGGCGGGCACTTCGGGACGCGGGCCGACGAAACTCATCTCGCCCTTGAGCACGCTCCAGGCCTGCGGCAGTTCGTCGATGCGCACGGTCCGGATCACCCGCCCCACCCGCGTCACCCGCGGATCGCCCTTCTCCGCCCATTGCGCTCCGTTGGCCTCGGCATCGAAGCGCATCGAGCGCAGCTTTATCAGCGTGAAGGTCTGGCCGTAGAGGCCGACGCGCTTCTGGCGGAAGAATGCCGGGCCGCCGGTTTCCAGCTTCACCAGCACCGCAAAGATACCGATCAGCGGCAGACCGACGATCAGCAGCAGCAGGCTGGCAACGATATCGAACGTCCGCTTGCCGATGCTCGACAAGCGCCGGCCGGCGGAAAACCCGTCGGAAAAGATCAGCCAGCTGGGGTTGAGCGTGTCGAGATCCACCCGTCCCAGCTCACGTTCGAGAAAGCTGGAGAAGTCGTTGACGTGGACGCCCTGCGTCTTGACGCGCAGCAGGTCTTTCAGCGGCAGCGAATTGCGCCGTTCCTGCAGCGCGAGCACGACCTCGGTCGCACCGACGCGGTCGGCGAACCGGCCGAGATCGGAAATCGATTCGCGCTGCACGGCGGTGGCGATCAGCGGCGCGGTTTCCCCCATCGCGACGAAGGCACCAATCCTGAAGCCGCTTTCGGGCCTGTGCGACAGGCGCTCGAGCCGCCTGGCGCGTTCGCCTGCGCCCAGCACCAGCACCGTCCGCCGGAACGCCTCGGCGCCCAGCATCCGGCTTGCGAGGATCCGGTTCGCCACGAGCACGAGGATGGCGATCCCCATCGCGTACAGCAGGACCGAGCGCCACAGCGCCGAACCGGGGAGGACGAAATTGACCAGCGATATGGCGAGCACGCCCAGGCTGACCGCCACCAGCAACCGGGCAGTCGCGAAGCGGATCGAGCGCAGCGCCTCGGGGCCATAGGAGCCCACGGCGATCATCCCCAGCCAGATGACTCCGGCGAAAACCCCGATTTCGACCGCGCGATCGGAAACTTCCCCGACGCCCGTGCCGATCTGCATCACGCGCAGCCGCCACGCGGCTTCGCCTGCCAGCAGCAGCAACATGAAGTCGATCAGGGAAAGCAGCACCACATTGTAGGAAATGTAATGCTTGAACAGGCGGATCATCCGAACCGGCTCACCAATGGTTAGTGTCGGGATGCTTGACTAGCAGACAGGAATGAACCGTCGGTAAACTTTACACATCACGCCTGTAAGCGATCCGATCAGGACTGTGCGCGCGGCTAGGCCACTTCGAATTCGAACGGGGTCACGCCGCGCCGCGTGCGGTCGAAGGCCAGCTTGCGGCCCAGCGGCGGCAAGGACCGCTGGCTGCATCCCTCGCGGTGGCAGCGCGCGCAGCCGGGCCCAATCGGCTGCGCATCGTCAGTGCGCAGCGATACGCCGCGCGCATGCGCCAGATCGGTCGCCAGCACCGCCTCGATCCCCAGCGCGACGACGAATTGCGCTTCGCCCGGCGCACCGCTGCCCTCCACCGTGCGGGCCATCGTCAGCCAGCCACCTTCGCGGTCTGCGGCATTGTCGGGGGTGACGAACTGGACCTGCAACTCCCCTGCGCGGTCGAACGCGCGGTGCGCGTGCCACAGCGGGCAGCTGCTGGCGGAATCGACGAAGCGCGCGGTGCTGGCACCGGTAATCGTCTTGGAAAACTGGCCGGCCCGGTCGAGCCGGATCATGAAGAAGGGCAGGCCGCGCTGACCCACCCGCTGGAGCGTGGTCAGCCGGTGCGCAAGCTGTTCGAAGCTGACCGCGAAACGCCGTTCGAGAACCGGCAGATCGTAGCCGGTGGCCTCGCAGGCGCGCAGGAACCGGCCATAGGGCATGATCAGCGCTGCCGCGACATAGCCGGTGAGATGCCGTTCGAACAGCGCCCTGGCCGCCTCGTCATCGAACCGCGCGCCGCGCGCGACCGCTTCGATGACGTCGGCGAATTCGAGCTGCGCGATCTGCAGAGCCAGCTGGAAATTGCGCGAAGGCATGCTGAGCATTTCGGACAGCTGGATCTGCCGGGCATGCAGGTCGAGCCGGCGCAAGCTGCCGGGCAGTATGTCGCGCGGCAAGATCCGTACGGACAGCTGGTGGCGTTCGCGCAGGCGTTCGGTCAGGGCGATCCCGATGTCCCCGCGCGACAGGCGCATCTCGTCCGCCAGCTCCTCGGCGGCGTTGTCCAGATCGGCAAAATGGTTGCGCCAGCGCTCGATTTCGCGGCGCGAGGCGGACAGCGGATCGTCAGCCTCTAGCCCCGCCGGTCCCGCCTTGTCGTAAAGCCGCGCGAATGCGGAAGCGAGCTGCGGGGACGCGGCGAGAAATTCCTGCACTTCGTCCCGGTCGATCCCGAGATCGGCAAACCGCTCGTCGGCGAACCGGCGGATGAGGCCCTCGACGCCTCCGATAGCGTCGTCGCCGCGGAGCGAGCGGGGATCGAAATCGAACTGCGAGACCAGCTGCATCATCACCCGCGCGCTGACGGGGCGCTGGTTGCGCTCGATCAGGTTTAGGTAGCTGGCCGAGATATCGAGCCGTTTGGCGGCGGCCGCCTGCGTCAGGCCCTCGCGCTTGCGAAGCCGCCGGATTGCCGGGCCGGCGAAAAGCGATTCCTCAGTCACGGTGTCACTTTCTTTACAACTTTACAGGTTCATTAGCGGCGCGGGGACGCGATATACAAGATAATTTGTAAATTTCCCTGTCATCGGTCGGGCTATCGGGCCATCAGGGTCTCCGAAATCAGACCAATAAGGAGTTGCCCCGTGAGCTATTCGGACCGGATCGAAGAAATGAACCAGACCATCGCCGCCAATGGCGCGCCCTGGGGCGCCATCGATGGCGAAAGCGCCGCGCGCATGGTCGTCCAGAACCGCTTCCGCACGGGTCTCGACATTGCCCGCTACACCGCGAAGATCATGCGCGAAGACATGGAAGCCTACGACCGCGACCCGGCCAACTACACCCAGTCGCTCGGTACGTGGCACGGGTTCATCGCGCAGCAGAAGATGATCTCGATCAAGAAGCATTTCGGCAACACCAAGCGCCGCTACCTCTATCTCTCGGGCTGGATGGTCGCCGCGCTGCGCAGCGAATTCGGCCCGCTGCCCGACCAGTCGATGCATGAAAAGACCTCGGTCCCCAATCTGATCGGGGAACTCTACACCTTCCTCAAGCAGGCCGATGCCCGCGAACTGGGCATGATGTTCCGCGATCTCGACGCGGCCCGCGATGCCGGCGACCAGGTGGAAGCACAGCGCCTGCAGAAGGCCATCGACGACCACGAGACGCACGTCGTGCCGATCATCGCCGATATCGACGCCGGTTTCGGCAATGCCGAGGCGACCTACCTGCTCGCCAAGAAGATGATCGAAGCCGGTGCCTGCGCGCTGCAGATCGAGAACCAGGTGTCGGACGAAAAGCAGTGCGGTCACCAGGACGGCAAG